>Ga0210410_10000064_pt1 | contig 178048 bp, 180 predicted proteins | sample IncBWC4MmetaG_FD_161058 | JGI IMG/M metagenome (GOLD analysis project Ga0210410, IMG submission 161058) | Forest soil microbial communities from Barre Woods Harvard Forest LTER site, Petersham, Massachusetts, United States - Inc-BW-C-4-M | ecosystem: Environmental > Terrestrial > Soil >... | reverse complement strand
GAGACTGGGTCGTCAGGAGAATGCCTTCGATGGGTGAACGGTGATCAATACATGGAGGGCAGCGACATCGAACGTTCCATCACCATAGGAAGCCGAACTCTCGATGCGGAAATCGCCAAGCAGGAGGGGCAGGTTTATGAACGCAACTAGCTCTTTTTTCGGCCTGCTAATCGTCTTTTTCACGATACTGCTGCTGCGCAGGATGCGTAAACTGAAACCACAGACCGCCGGATACGGATCACAAAGGATGTGCCCGTTTTGCGGATTGATCACATCTCGATTACAGGCATGCTGCTTGGAGTGTGGCAAGTCTCTTGCGGGCGTGAGCGTGACCCCGATTATGGAGAAATGAACCGCTGGCAGCTCACAAACTTTTCTCGCAGAGAACAGAAGGTGGTGGCAAACATGAAAAATACTAAATTTGTAGTGAAATTAAACCGAGGCGGAATCCACGCACCCGAGTTTGTGCAGCGGATTGATCGGACTCCCATCCAGACGACCACCAACCGCAAGCTGGCGCTGGTGATGGGAAGATTCGCAGCCGAAGACGCTATCAAATCTTTCGGAAACTCCCGGCGAGTGCCGGAGCTAGTTTCGGTAAAGGTTAGTGCATAAACCGTTTATTCCAGTTCAATCAGAACCGCCACATCGAATTTTGAATCGTCTCGAACATCCTGAGTGTAGACGTTCAGTGATTTGCCACAGTCACAAGGGAAAGCCCGCAGCGGGCACGCTACTTGGGCGGCGTATGTTCAAAAGGGAGCTTGGTGTATCGTAGCTTCTCGATCTCGATCACCAGTGTCACTCTCCCATCAGGGCTACGAAATGGGAACGGCTTGCCCGTGTAATTGTGCGAGATCGGGTCCATGTACTTGAAGTCGGCATCAGGGCGGCGCTCGACCACATGGCCACGAAGCTGGGCAGCCTGAGAGCCTGTCCTCAATCGCCGCGAGATCAGAAACATCTTGGTGTACGATTTCGCGCAGTTTGTCATGTTGTGGCAGGCTGGCGTTGCGGACAACCGCGAGGACGCTCTCGACCTCAAGATCGAGCAGACACTCGCGCAGGACGCCCTGTCCGACCATGCCCGTTGCTCCGAAGAGAACCACTTTCACTTGACCATCTCCACTTCTCGCGAAGGCCGCCTACCAGATCGAGTAAAGTGCGTAGAATAGGACGGCACCGTCCAATCTGCCATCTTCCGTTCGTAAGAACCTGAACTGTCGCTTTCGGAGAAATGATGACCCGACATTGTATCGCCCTTGCAGTTCTCTCGCTCCTAACGATCTTCGGTTACGCGCAACCCTCCCTGCCCTCCAGCTTTCAGGCGAAAACGGTTCACAGCCCCGAAGGCGCGGACATCCTCGTGCGCTGGGGAGGAACTGGGGCAGTGGTCGTGCTCATTCATGGGTATGCCGAAAACAGCGACTCGTGGGCACCGTTGGCTGCTGACCTGATGAAAGACCACACGGTCGTCGTGCCCGACCTTCGTGGAATCGGGAGATCGTCAAAGCCCACAAGTGGATACGACAAGAAGACGCAAGCAAAGGACATCCGCGCAGTAGTGACCGCACTCGGATTCGACAGAACTTTCGTGGTCGCTCACGACATCGGCAACATGGTCGCTTACGCCTACGCCGCGATGTACCCGGACAAGGTTGAGCGTCTGGTTGTAATGGACGCGCCTATTCCCGGCATCGAGCCGTGGAACACGATTCTCCTGAATCCGGGCGTCTGGCATTTCAACTTCCACGGTCCTGACGCCGAGCGGCTTGTTGCAGGTCGGGAGCGCATCTATTTCGACCGAATCTGGAATGATTTCACGGGCGATCCGTCTGAACCTGATGAAGCCACCAGAAATTTCTTCACAGCAACCTACGCACAACCCGGAGGCATGCGGGCTGGCTTCGCGCAGTTCACGGCATTCTCAACTGACGCGGCAGACAACAAAGTTTTCGAGCAGGTGAAACTGACGATGCCCGTCTTGGCTGTTGGCGGGGAGAAGTCGTTCGCTGCATTGCAGGCAGTGATCATGCGCCACGTGGCGATCAACGTACAAGAGGCAGTCGTACCACAATCCGGGCACTGGCTGATGGAAGAGAGTCCGGACTACACGGTCAATCTGGTTCGAAGGTTCCTCGATTCCCCGGCAGCAGCGATTCCAGTTAGTATCACGGCGGACAACAACGTAAGTGAAAAACGGCTTACACCGGGCGAGTTCAAATTCCCGCAGCAAGGCAATCCGGGCACAGGAAGTTCAGGCGTTAGTGGGATACAAACCGTAGTGCTCAAAGGCGACCCGAATGAAACTGGCGTCTACACGATCATGCTGCGCGTGCCCGCGCACACACAGATCGCGGCACATTCCCACAGGGATGATCGTGTGGCAACTGTCGTCTCAGGTACTTGGCACATTGGATACGGGGACAAGTTCGATGAATCGAAACTGAAAGCTCTTCCTCCGGGGAGCTTCTATACCGAACCGCCCGGACGAAACCACTTCGCCGAAACGGGTGATGAAGCAGTCGAAGTGCAGATCACGGGATTCGGTCCATCCTCAACAGAGTACGTTGACCCGGCGCAAGACCCCCGTACGCGGAAACCCAACTAGAGCCCCCCGGCATTCTTTCTTGGTGAGGTCGAACAATGCGTCAGATTGCCGAGTTCGTCGCCGTCCTGTCATGCAGTCTGTTCACGGGAGCCGCCGTCTATATCAATCTTGTCGAACATCCGGCGAGGATGCAGTGCGGGGTGGAAGTAGCTGCGACCGAATTCGCGCCCAGCTATCGTCGAGCCACTGTCTTGCAGGCGACCTCGGCAGCGGTGGGATTGATCTCCTCCATCGCAGCATGGCTCGCCGGAGCGACATTCTCATGGCTTGTAGGCGGGGTGCTCTTGGGATCAGTCATCCCGTTCACATTGATCGCGATCCTGCCAACCAACAAGCGGCTGCTCAGCCCCACATTGGATCGGCGCTCAGCCGAAGCGGAGCGTCTGCTCACACGATGGGGCAGGCTGCACGCCGTGAGGAGCGTGCTCAGTGGATTGGCTTTGCTGCTTTTCCTCTACTTGCTGATCCTTCGCAAGGCTACATGAGCGTTACTGTGCGAAAATCCTTAGCGGAAAGAACATGAACCCGCCATTCCGCTCCAAACAGGAAGTCGTCATAAATGCGCCATTGGAAACGGTGTGGGAATTTGGCATGGACATAACGAGGATTCCAGCGTTCCACCCTCGCGTAGTCAAAGTGGAACTACTCTCAGGTAAAGCTCGTCGCGAACCCGGCGTATCATACCGATGCCATCTCGCAGGCGGAAAACACACGTGCGTTGAGAAGGACATCGAAATCATTCCCATGCAGAAGATCGTCACTGTATTGCCGGAGGACACGTTCGGAATAAGCAAGATATTGCCTGACTACGTAGTCGAAACGACGGTTCATCGCATCGGGCAATCTTCTACGAAGATGGAGATCAGCCATTACTACTCGACAAGAACCTTGAAAGCCAAGCTGTTGAACCTCGTGGCGAGGCGAAAAATTGCCCGTGACGCTCAAGCTGCCCTGAATGGGATCAAAGCTGCAATCGAAGAGAGGGGTGCAGCGGTCAAGAATGGTTGACCCAGGGTGTTGTTAGTCGTTTCATTCCGTCAACATTTCGACTCGCCCATCGCCGAACACCATAAGAATCTTCTTAAAGTCGGTCGCCCTCCGAAGCTGCGAACAGATGTAGCGATATAGCTCTAAGAAGGAGAAGTCTTTCTCGCCTATCACAATGAGCCACTGATCACCAGCAAGCCTTTTCGCCCGACCGCCAACGTCGGTGCTAATTAGCTCAAGCAATTCACTTGTCATGTTCAAAAGTAGAAGTCGGTCTGAATCAGGATTGTGTACGAACCCAACCATTGTTGGCGCTCGCTCAGGTGCGTCTCTCAAGACTCGAATCTGGACACGATTCCCGTGAATCGTGATTTTCTCATCTCGACTCGGTGATTCCCGTCCGAGAATAGCGTGTAGTTTGCCTTCCAGCGCGCCAGCGGTTTTTGATGCCAGACGGATGGGAGCGGTGATGGTCAGCAACACTGTCATGCCGTCCGGCACGGTTTCGCCAAGCACGGCTTGCAGACGTTCAATGAGCCTCGTGGCAACCTTATCGAACCTCAACCGAGGCTTAGCGGGATTAACTTTGAGAGTGCGACGCCATTTAAGGGTTGCAATCTCAACAGCAACCCGCTTCCCCGCGACAATCATACGGGCGTCCGGGGGATCACTACCCTTTTCCCACGTTGCCGAGAACTGTTTGGCAACGGTCTCGATGGCGTTTCGCTCCTGCTTGTTCAAATCCCTCATAGTTTCATTTTTTGCAAGTCACCGAAACGGACTTAAGACAAGGCAAGCCCTAGCGTTCATACCAGTCCGAATGCGGTGACCATCGACTACATGAGAGGCACCGAGTTTCAGTCCACTGGTGCAGGCACGCCGGGCAGACGCCTCCGGTGTCGAACGTGTTCCAGAGATGGCCGCAGTCACAACCCCATTTGTCACCTTTGCGGGGCGACCAGCCGCAAAGCGGGCAGCGGATGCGCGAGCCGGAGGGGTCGAGTTTTTCTCCCCTAGGTCAGGCTCGATCTAACAATAGAAAGATTTCCGCCGCAGTCATCTGAGTAGTCCCACGTTGCGCTAAAAATCATTCACTAAATCCCGCACGCGAACGTTAAGGGCGGTGGCAATCTGAAAGAGATTTACGATTGACACGTTGCGGACACCCCGTTCAATCCCAGAAATGTAGGTCCAGTGCAGGTCGGCAGCTTCGGCTAACTGCTCCTGGGTCAGTCCCAGCTTGAGCCTCTGACGCCTGACTGCGAGGCCAAGGGGCTTTCGGGGATCGGTGACGCCTGTAAGCACGCCCCGATCTTTTCCGCTTTGCTGGCATCAGTACATAGCATATAGTCTATGTAGCCTAAGGAGTCATCCGAACGAAGTGATTTGGGGAAGCAGCAAAGGAAGTTGATGTCAATGTCATCCCGGTAAGTCGTGTGCAGCCCGGTAAAGAAGCTGAGTTCTGGGCCATAAAACCGTTGTCCGTTTAATCCCCTTCTCATTGCTTCACTTGCTAGTGCCAGTCAAAAGCTCGATTGTGGTCTGACCTGATGGTGTAAAGATTACGAACAGCGGTAAGCCAGCAGTTTTCTGATTGTGGCTATTACGGTCGTTAAGCGTGGATTGTCAGCCTTGTAAAGGCAAGCGTTGCGCATGAAACAGCTTTGGATATTGATTTTCGCTGCAATGGTTACCGTGACTTCGGCCCAACCGCAACAGGAAAACCCTTCGCGACAAACGTCTGCACGTTCCGAAGAAGCGGAGAGCGAGACACCACAGAATTTACCAGAAGCGTCCGAGCAGCAATCGCCAGAAGCGAATGGCATCTCAACAAGTTCGCCCGAAACAGCGATAGATTCGGCGGCCGCCCTAAAGCAGGGAGCGGACGTTTTGTCGCACCCTGAAGGAACTCCATCGTCGCAGGCCGATTCTTCACGGAACGCCCCTGATCCCTTAACTTCTTCCGGCCTTTCCACTGGGCTCGCCATCTGTTTGGGCGTTGTAGTCCTGCTAGGTGCATGTTGGTGGATTATCAACGGAAAATGGGATGAACACGAACAAGTTGCTGACGAGTTCACCATTACGGGCAAAATCATCACCAATCGCTGGGAAGTCAACACCGATGAGGGAGGAACCATTCTAAGACAGCGAGAGTTAGCAGTCCATCAATCAGATGGAACGACGTTGTATGGAAAAGAGAGACAACCGATCGTTCTTGGAAAAGCCTCCGACACCAATCAAGAAACCGACGATCCGAACCGGTCGAAGGCTGTGCTGGCGATCTCGCCCGAGGAACCGAATTCTGATCCTGTCGAGCAGATGGAAGCGCGATTCCATGTTCCGGCGTCACCCTGGATGAAAGTCTGCCAGAAGTGCAATGCTGTGTGTGACGAAAGCATCACTCTTACGAGCTCCCAATGCGCAAAGTGCGCTGGCACGGTGGAGAGCGACCAAACGTACTGGGAATTGCTCACATGGACTCGCCGTGATCGTCCCACGGCTAAAGGCATGCTCCATGACCTGGAAGAACCACTGGTATGGGGGCAATCGTTTATGCCTGTAGAAAAAAGATGTCGGGACACTCCCCGCGAGACCTTAGTCAACAGCATACTCGGACTCTTCACATATTCGGCTGGCGTGGATGACCGCATAAATCCCAAAGAGGGAAAGCTATTTCGGGACATCTTCGGCAAGCTTGATAAGTACACTTTTCACTTCGAAAGCACTGCTGAAGCAATACAGCGGGCCCAGAATATCCGTGACGACCGTTTCAAAGGATTTCCTGATGGGCTCACAGATTGGCACCTGAGCCCATGGATCACTTACGCACTCTATTATGACTTGGCTAACGGCACATCGCTGGCGGAAGAGTCCGCCGTACTGCTTGAAGAATTTTCTTATGCCGTAATGAAAGCGGACGGCCCGATTAACGAGTGCGAGAAAGGTGCTTTACATCTCATCCGGCGCATTCTGTACCCCCAAGGCAACAACTCCAGTGTTGTGAATGTCAGTATTCTGAAGGTGCAACGCGAAATTGGCGGCTTAGTGACAAATCTACGAACTAAGGCCTCTGAGTTATATGTAAATAGTGGGGGCAAGGAATTGCATCTGGGGCCTTTTTCAATACAACATGACATGCTGCAGTCAGCCTTTTGCGCGTTGGCTTATGCACACGGCACCATCACCGACACACAGTGTCAAACGATGTTTTCAATCGAACGCATCCTCTCCCCTTTCCGTTCTCTCGGTCAAAGGCCCGAAGAATTCACAAAGAACACTCGCGCTTGGGCTCGCCAGAATCACACAGCATTTAAGAAGCCGGAGTCAATTTGGACGTTGCAGCAATATGACAGAGCGAACGGAACGCAATTCGCTCACCTAACGAAGAAACTATTTGTCGATGTCGCTTGGCTGATTTCGCAATGTGACGGGCAAACGGACGCCGGAGTTGCCGCCATAGGCGAACTGATCGCGGCAATGGACAAAGATGGTCCTCCTGATAAACCAGCCTCATCGGACACTAACAATAAGGCTGGCGATGAATCGCTGGACGGACTCCTCACGAAGCTGGAGGGAATGATCGGCTTAGAACAGGTCAAAGCCGATGTTCGTGAGCTGGTCAACTTCCTTCGAGTTGAGCAAATGCGGCGTGCGAAGGGTCTGCGTGAAAGCAACCTTTCGCTGCACCTTGTCTTCAATGGCAACCCGGGAACGGGTAAAACCACCGTGGCGCGAATGATTGCCAATATCTACAAGGCCATGGGTCTGTTGAGTAAGGGACAATTGGTTGAAACCGACCGAGCAGGATTGGTCGCGGGATACGTTGGGCAGACTGCACTGAAAGCAAAAGCTGTCGTAGACAGTGCACTCGGCGGAGTACTCTTCATTGACGAGGCGTACGCACTGACGCGATCTGACTCCCAGAGTGACTTCGGCAAGGAAGCAATTGATACGCTTATAAAACTGATGGAAGATCACCGAAACGAGCTTGTTGTCATCGTAGCCGGTTATCCGGAGCCAATGAATACTTTTATGGACGCAAACCCCGGCCTTAAGTCACGCTTTAACAAATATCTGACCTTTGCGGACTACACTCCTTCACAGTTACTCAGGATTTTCTCTGGCTTTTGCTGCAGCAATGACTACAAGCTTAGCTCATCGGCAGAGGATCAATTGGAAAAGTTGCTCGTGAGAGAATACAACGAGCGTAATGCGACATTCGGAAATGCCAGATTCGCCCGCAACATCTTTGAAAAAACCATAAGCGCGATGGCAAACCGCGTAGCCAACATGCCAGATGTAACGGATGCGACGCTCATGACGATAGAGGCCGTCGATTTGCCGCAGCGGGTCAAGGAGAACGTGATTTAGTACACCGAGCCTTCATTGAGGCCAAGCCGTGCCGCGATCTCTGGGTACGCACGGAGCAAGCGCCAAAAATTCCGCCGCGCCCTGGAGCGTGGGTAAGCGGGGTCGATGAAGTTGTGGCGGGCGATCATCGACCACCTCTGCATTGTTTTGCCGATTAGGATTTCCCGAATTCGTGGTCTTGCATTCATTTTTAATTTTCTCCAGAAAAATACTGCCCGAGCCCTGTTTTCACGAAACTGCGGACCGTCTGCCTGTTTGGTTCAAGGTTCGATTTTTTCGATAACAACCGCAAATAGTGACTTGCTGGCTAACATTGGGCACCGGGAACAGCGCTGATTTGTGCCCTCACTACGAGGTTTTAAAAGTCCGCAAACTGCCCCCGAAAGCGTTTTGAAAGTTGTCCAAACAGGAAGTTGGAGCGAAACAAGTGTGAATTTACCTGCGAAGATCGAGGACTTGGAGCCGCTTTTGTATTTTGTTATTTATAAACTGCTGGCGATCACACACGCACTGTTTGTGAGTTCAGTTGGGGCCTTTGGCGTTCCCCACCTACGCATCATCGGAATCCGGACAGGTGCCATCGTCGTCTACTGGGATATCCGGGTCCCCAGCGGGGAGAGCATCAGATTCTTGTGCCTTCCGCTTTTTGTAGTCGTCTCTGATTCTGCGCAGTAGGGGCAGATCGTCCTCGGTCCACAGTTCAGGGTCAACACTCTCTGCTGCCAATCGATTGAACTCTTCTCTCTCTGCATCAGTCAACTCCATAATTCACCGTTCCTTTACCCATCATCGGGTGCTCATACTTATATTTCAGAAGTCTAGATACGGAAGTAGCGGGCATTGTGCTCTTAGTGTTCATGCCTACACACTTGGACGGTGAACACTTGAACACCTGTGAACACCTCGCATGAACACCTGTAACTCCTTTGTTTTATATATATTCAAGTGAAATATGAGATAGGTGTTCAAGTGTTCACGTGTGTATGCGTGAACACCTCTGAACACCTACATCACCTCCGGATTTGCCATCTTAAGGTCTTCAACGTCGTTTTCCACCGGCAAGGGAGTGCCAGCGAGGGCCCACATCCACGGGGATGACTTGGTAGCGATAATCCCCAATGCATATCTAGCTCTTTTCATGGTCGATTCGCTGATGCCTTCCTTCTCGCGTTGCCGGTGTAAGTCCCGTAGCAGCCTCCAGCCATTGGCTAATTCTCTTGTCAGCATCATTTGGGCGGCATCGCTTTTTAGGTCTGCACCGCCGCTCTTTGCCTTCTCCCGTTTCTTAGCCAGCATGTCGTCGGCGTCCTCGTCCGTTTCTCCCTGCCAATCGCAGACTGGTTGTCCGTCGTCGTCACCTTTATCTAATTTGATGGGGGTGCTCACCAGCTTGTAACTCATACCCGTTCGTTTTTCACTAAGGTTGCCCTTGATCAAAAGCATATGCCTCAGAGTCTTGTCATCTGCGTCATAGCCAAATCCCCAGACCGCACGCGCCACACCTACAACGCTCGATGCCCCCAGAATCTTGCTGATGCTGTCGGCGTCCCCCCTTTTGTTATTGTGGATGATCCCCACGAAAGCACACTTTGTGCCCTCCATTGCGTCGGCGATAGCCTCCATCACCGGACGTATTTCCTTGTCTTTGTTGGGATCACACTCCCCGAAAAATGCACTAATAGGGTCTAAGGCCACCAACGCCACATGGGGATTTACTTTGAGCGCATGTTTTAGAGTGAAGATATCTCCGTCGAGTTGAAAAGCATGTTTGCTCTTTCCGCCCTTTCCCTTATCGCCATCAGGGATTTCCGTCAGTACTCTGCGGATGACAATTATCCTGCTCATGTCCGCTTGAGCGGCAATCAGCCGGGGCTTAATGGTGTCGGACTCTCCGTCTTCACTCGCCAGAAGCAGGACATCACGGGGGCCTGCCGTGTTCTTGCTGCCATCAGCCCAATCTCTTCCAGTAGTTGTTCGAGCAATAATGTCCAATAGGACGATGCTCTTGCCACAACCGGGCTGCCCACCGAACAAAGTTATGTTCCCGGCCGGGATTTTATCGGGCCAAAGCCACTCCAGCTTCTCCGTGCGGATATCACTCATCCTGATCCCGACGAGGGTGGTATTTAAATCAATATTCCTTCTTGTGTGAAAGCGGAACTCGCCAGTTTTGCACTTCGGAGATTCCGCATGCCCGGTGGGGTTGACCGGAGCTATTTCCGTGATGGCGTCGGTTGCAGTCACATCCTCAGCAAAATCGGTGAGGTCGTCGTCCCCCCAATCCCAAATCCGACCACAATACTTTGCATAATATTGGTTCAGATGCTTCATCACCTGCCCGAACGTCATGTCGCAGTGATCATCCGAGAAGCAATGAAATTCAGCGATCCCTCGGTCAAATCTCACTCCGGTGAACTTGCTCCCTGTGTGCCTATGTCCGGGGGAGTCTTTACCTTCATAGGTGGCTGGGCAAATGCTGGTTACTTGCCAGCCATCACGCTCCTCCTCACAGGTAAATATCTCGCTGTAATGCTCCCACCACGCGACCTCATCAAAGTCTTCGTGCAATGGTGGGGCGTCACTTCTTGACGTTGGCTGGGTAGCAACTGGAGCGTGGTATTCACCCGCCAGCAGTTCAAGCTGTGCCAGCGAGACTATTCCTCGGGGCTTGGCTAGTATTAAAGATTGCCGATGCGGTCGGCCCGGAGTTTCGGGATCGCGACGATTATGGGTTCCCCACAACCTTATTATTTGCTCGGGCTCAGACAGACTGGGGTCAATCTCAACCGACTCGCTGTCAAATCTTTGCTTGATCGCGAGCAAGCATTCCTTGTAGGTGGTTTTATTTTCCTCGTTCGGGATTATGGCGTCCATAAACACATCGGGCCTAAGGCTCCAGTAGAGATGGAAACCATTTCCGCTGTCTGCCATTAGTGGACGAGCATTCAAGATGCCGCTGACCCATTCGCCTACCTTATGGGCTGCCTCAAGGAGTGTGTTCCGTTCTTCTTCACTTGCATTGACGCGGACGCCATCAACTCTCTTAGTCTTGCGGTCGATGTCCACAAGGAAGCGCACATACTGCGCTACGTCTTGTCGTTTATCCGTGGTGCTACCGGGGCGAAGCTGCTGAAGATTTACGTAAATGTTCGTGACCCCTTGATCCTGATCGAGGAAAGTGGCGAATTCTTCGGCTCCGTTGATGCTGGCGAACGCCTTTTTCTCCATAAAGTCGCTGTGAATCCGGAGACTCGAGATAATGATCGGATCGCCGTCCTTAAATAAAATGGAGAGGGTATTGCGGATTGGATTTACTGTGATTGGATTGGTGGATACTGTTAGGGTCTCCGACATGGCGTTAGAGCACCATGACGAATGTCCTCAGGGTTCTTACTCTGAATGTAAACATTGTGGTTCCTTCCTTTTTAATTGTTCACCGGCGCTGGGTAGCGTCCCTTCTCAGCGGGAAAGTGAACGGGGTGGTAAGAAGGTAACCACCCCAAGAAATCGCAAGGCGCAATCTCTACCCAATAAAGAACTCTGTAGTCGGCAAAGTTCAGTTTTCAGGCGACCAAACCTGACGGTAGTTAATACTCAAGAGGCCCGAGTTTTGAAAAAACTGAAAAGTGGAGGCAGGGGCGGGTGCTGGTGAACCCCAGTTTTTCCAATACCAGTCTCGATTTAGAGAGGCTGCGGGTAATGCCCCGGCACAGAAAGGCCGACCCATGAGGAACAAATATTGTGATCAAGAATCCATTTTCGGATTCAGATCAGCGTGCGATGGCGGGAAAGAGACGATGCGGGCGAAGAAGACGAGCCCGAAGCGCATCGCAGAAGCGGAAAAAGCAAGATGAGTAACAAATGAGGCAGGGGCTGCTAAGAAGGCTTAACTGCCCCTGACTTACGTTTCTTGGACTTCTGTTGCAACAGATACTTTGCATCTCGCAAGCCTCGCCAATATCCACATATGTAAGAGTCGGCAATCTCCTGCCGCAACCCAATTTTCACCAAAGCGGACAATGCGTCAGGATATGCTATTGACATCCAACAGGCTTCGTGCAACTCGTCTGAGTTTGGAACACTGGCACCTATGACGGACTTGCAAAAGTGTCTTAGTGCTTTCCCGATGTTGATTCGAAATCCTTGCATGCATGTCTCCTTCGTCCTTATTGTGAAACGGTCAGTGGGGCGGGCATTCGGTTTCACTGCTCAGTCTTCCAGCACGCTGCTTGCCGCCGTTCCCTTGCTGGTTTATTTGTAGTCTGGCGCTCTGCGCTTTGCATTTTCTGCATCAAGGGAAAACCATTCGTCTTGGTGTTTCTCCCATAGGCAGCTGCCATCCTCAAAGAAATATAGGCTCGTGCCATCCTGCATGTCCTCCAGCGCCGCATCTTTCATCCGCTTCACTGCCCTACGGTCAATGCCCGTTCGTGCACGCTGGTGTGCATTCTTAATACGCATCCACGGGCGGTCAATTCTCTCCAGCCATATTTCTGCAATAGTCAGTTTGTTTTTGTCTGCTGGTACAAAACTCAATTCTTTTGCCATAAAATCCTCGTGTGTTCGTTGTGGACGGCATCCCAGCCGCCATTGTTATTTGCCTATAGCTTTCGCTGTTCCAGCCGATTGGTCTTTCAATTCTTCAACCGCGGCCTCAAGTTTGCCCAGCCATTCTTGCCAAAGACTCCCGAATTCCAGGCCGTCATAATATTCAGCAAAAAAAGGCGGAAAGATGTCGATCAAGATCCAATCCAGCGACTGTACCTTCTGGTCACCGTCATGCACTTCCTGCACGACTTCGCCAGCGCGAATGACCCTTCTCCCTGAGTAACTCGCCATCATGTCGCGATAGGTGAGTAAAAATATACTCGACGGGAATTCCGCCGAGATTTCGAATAAATGGCTGTCAACAATGCCATATGATTTGCTTCTAAATGAAAGATGAAATCGTCGGGCCTGATTGACCACAGGGTCCACATAGCCCAGGTTCTTCGTGGCCTCAAAGTCAAACAACTTCTTAAGTCCTTCTGTAATCTTGGCGGCAGATTCGCCATCCCGCCCTGCAACCCAACCCACCAGCTTATTAGACGGTCGTTTCAATCTGTCTGCGATGCGGTTGATTTCGATAGGACTGCCTGCAAGTACATCAATGTTGTAATCGATCCAATTTGACATCGTGGTCTCCTTTTAAAGTTAGTGGCCCTCATTCATGATCCAATGGGGGCTTCGTGGCCTTGGCTCACCTCGTTTAATACCTTGGGGCCCTGAAATAGTGGGAGAAGTTGGGCGGGAAACAAAAGCGTCCGGACTTGTCGTCCCGCTAACGTAAGGATCATGCCCTCATGGTTGCTGCCGCCGCTAATTCGATGCTTCCGAAATCTGGTGCGAAGTCGTGACCTTCTCCCTCCTTACTTGAAGCTGCATCAGCCACAGTCTTTGCTAGTTGTACTGCCTGTCGGCACCGTTTTTCGGCGATGTCCGAATACTCCGAATAAAGTTCAATACCAATGAAACGCCTGCCCATTTTTATCGCAGCTTCGCCCGTGGTTCCACTACCACAAAAGGGATCCAAAACGATTCCAGGCTCACTAGGCAGGCGGGATAGACTCCAGCCGACAGTTATCGGCTTGCGGGGAATATATGGTCGGTTGGTGTCCTGGCGCCCTGACTTTTCTAGTGAATCTGCATTGCTGTATTTCCCGATTTTTCTGTTGCAGGGTCGGGCTTCGACGTAGGGCTCCCAGCTAATTTGCCGCACGCTAGGGCCTTCCCCGGTTACCGCACCTGGGCAGCTCATTGCAATCGGTCGCTCAACCAGAGCAGGAGGAAACACCGCATAATGTTTGCTCCTGCTTTGTCCCAACGGAACGTTCCAGACATTCGTCAAATTTCGGCCCTCCAAGGACGTATGGCAATCCATCAGGGTTTCAGGCAGATATCGGATATCTTCCACATTTTTTCTCGGGATGCGGACGGCAGACACGTCCGACCAAGCTGCATCCGGGTCGAGGACAAACCGATAGAAGGGTTCATGACCATTGCCATTTATTCGGCGGGCCGCAGGCTCAATCATGCAATGACCGACGGATTGGCCATTCACCTGAACCGACTCTTTCGCCCACACAACTTCATCAATTAGAAAGAATCCGGCGTCCGCCATTGCACCGGCGAACAGGTGGGGTATTCGTAGGAGTTCACCTCTCTTACCTCGCTTGTCACCAATATTGACCCAAATACTTCCCCAAGATGCGAGCGGAATTGCTTTGAACACATTCACCAAGTCATTGATATATGCAGCTACGGATTGTTCTCGTCCCAACTCAGCGGAACTGGTTCCATAGCGTCGTTGATTGTAATAAGGTGGCGACGTTACAACGCAGTCTACTTTTAGCTGTAGTTCCTGCAATACATCGATGGCATTACCAAGAAAGATAGAAAACGGTTCGCATGCAAATAAGTTTGTCATGCGAGCTAATACTGGAGACTGGGAAAATCCGAGAATGCTTCGGAATCTGTCCGGCAAGTTAGGGCCGGACAACTTTATGGAGAGTAAGGCCCGGATTAGTTTGGTGTGGGCTTTTTGTTGGTCTGTAAGCCGCTCGGGCTGACGGATTCGTAGGGCACTCTGTCTTTCTCGCCGTTCTGAACTTCAGCGGAACGGCGCCATGATCGCGTAACTATGGTTCTTCCGTCCTGCTAGATTGGAATGGGTGAAGAACGGGCATGATGATTCGTAAGAGTTCGTCCGATAATCTCTTCACGCCTCTTCCGCGGCTCCAAAAACGTCTCCAGCTGCGTAAGGTTCGCCACAGCGGCACGATTCGGTCTGCCAATAATTGAGCCTCCCATTAGCGATTTCACAATAATGCGGATCCTGTTCCACGCCTGCGATCTCGTCCGGAAATCCTTGTGCATGCAACCAGCAGAAACTATCCCAATGCTCAAATCCCGCCATTTGCATGCCTGTAGCCAGCCATTCCCACATACGCAGGCCAGCAAACATCAGGACGATTGCGCCGGGAAATAGATGGGGGAGCATAGCCTCACCCCAAGCTTTCACAGCCTGCTGGAAGGCGATGTTTTCCTGCACCGTGGTCATGCGCTGACCGGAAGGTAGGTACCTTACTACGTGATTTTTCGTCGGTTGTTTTGGGGTCGTCCCACTTAGCATTCATAAATCTGTAGCCGTAGGGGGCCGTCGCAGACAGCGGCATGAAACTTGGGGCCGGCGTAAGACTTTGCCCACTCGACAAATTCGCTAGTGACGACCCGAGGCCGCTTCGTTCGTCCACAGGACCTCGGTGCTCTGCTTGCGCTGCCCGTTGATGATTCGAAAAGGCCGGAAGTCCAACCAATCCGCTCCCTGGTTTTCGCAGACTATAACCTGCCCGCTCCGACTCCTACACCAACCCGCTAAGTTCCGGTAATCGATACCCCGCCGCCCATGGGTGTAGTGCTCCCCTGCTTCGTTGTCATACGGTGCATCGATAAACCACGTGGCTGCCATATCGGGAATCTGGTCATAACTGCATTGCTCGATTGTCCAGTGACTTATACATGGGACTTGTTGAGCAATCCTCTCCCTTATGATTTTCCCCCAATACAACGAGCCGTCGGGATATCGGAGCATCCACTGGCTGGGTATGCGACTTGGCCAATCAGCGGCCTTGTGCATCCAGTATCCAATCAGCCACTTCTGTTCCAGGGTCAGATTATGATCGTCCAAGTGCTCGATATTAATAGGTAGTCGCCTAATCTCTTCTGGATTCGCGTGAATCAAATAATTCCACACGGCGCAAACAATTTCGTCTTGGTCATACAACCTGACTCGATGGTGGGGGTAATGTAGGGAATAACCCGCGCTTCCGGCAAAAGGCTCCTCGATGTCGAAATACTGGGGTGCAGGATAATAGCGAGCAATTCTCCACTTGCTCCCATATCGACTGAAAAATGGCTTCAGGCTACCCAATTAAAGTCTCTCCCTGCCTCGGCTCAGCCTCGGAATCGTGCAACCAGTGTGAAGCTGTGATTCTTCCTCGCGTGCTGCTGGAGTTTATTTTGGATCATCGGAATCGTGCTTTGGACTAAGACAAATAGGTCAATGACCTCAAAGCCCAATATCTGCAGCAGTTCAATTAATTCCGCATGGCCGAACCGCTGCTTTCCGCTTTCGATCTCGTCTTGAATCTTTACAATGATGGCGCCTTTCTTTTTCAGCACCCTCGCGGCTTCCAAGATGCCGCCGACATAGAGTCGAATCACGCTCTCGTGCGATGTGTTGCTTTCGTTGTGATACTGTTTGTTGAGGGCTACGTGCACAGTTTTGCCCGAATGCATGTACGGCAGGTCAATGACAACCGCATCAGCGCTGGCGTTTTCATAGGGTAGCGTGCGGCAATCGATCCCATCTTGTAGGTCCGACTTCAGTAGAGTGAACTTGCTCACATCGACATTCCGCCAGAACACGCCCCTGCCATAGGTCACATCCGCTATCACGCTCCCTTCAGGCACGTACATCGACAGAATGTGCGGAAACAGATCAGCGTTCGTTCCGACGTAAGCGGTGAGAATGGGTGCTGTCTCGACCCCACTTAATACTGTCGGTGGACGAATAGGGTCGGCGCCGCCGCCCCTATCCGTTGCCCCTGCTAGTCAACCCTGTTTATTAATCCATTCCAAGACAGTGGCGGGGTCACGCAGTTCGTTAGCCTTCGCCACCATCTTGTGCATCTGCCCGCGCACCTGAGCGAGATCGGCTTCCAGTTCCACCACCCGAGCGTTCAACTGATACATGGATGATTTGCTTTCTTCCCCCACTCTTTCCACGCGCACATTCATTTTGTGGGGAAAAAAGGCGTAGGCAATCCGGTTGGAGAAACGGCTCAGTTTGCTCCGGAATTCCCCTTCCTCCAACCCGCCAAAGACCGCATCGATCGGCGCCACTCCACTAGCTCCGTTTCCGCAAAGGAATTCGTACAAGGCTTCGACGTCCCCGGTTTTTAATTCGGGAACGGGGATCAATACCGTAGTCTTGCTGGGATCAGTTTCAGGCTCTTTTGCGGCACTCGCAGCGCCTTTGGCGGTTCTATGCTTCTTGCGAGCGGCCCTCTTCCCGGCGGAGCCTCCGGTCGCCCCCTCAGAGCGGTTGTTACGGTGCTCCGCTCCGTCTGCACCACCCGTGTTAGCGGCATCGCCCTCGGAGCCCTCCTCCCCTTCTTTTTCTTTTGCCTCTTCTGGCAGCGGGGGCAATAGAGGGACTTCAGCCGTCAGTTTGTTGACGTAACTTGGTGAGGTCTGGAAAACTTCGGAACAGATCCCTGCCCAGCAAATAGCATCGTCCGGCTGAATCTTTACTTCTTGACCATTCGTGTTGATGCAGGTGGTTGGAGTATGGCCAATCATCCGCCAGGTCCGCCGCATTGGGCTATCCGCAGCCATGCGACCATTGGCCACTGCCAAGTGGTGCAGTTTTCGTATCATGGGCGCATAGACCGGGAGAGTTTCACACAAGAACTTGGTGCCTAAAATCGCCGGCGCAATTACAACAAACAGTTCGGTTGCATTCTGATACCACAAGCTTTCCGTGAGGGTTTCGCGTAGCTCGGGTGTCATGGCCCGATAATCGGCGAATTGCTTGGGTAGTAAGTCGTTCAGCGCTTGGGCGAACTTATTGCCTGTCAGTGGCGCTGTTGGGAATGTTATCAATCCTGTACTCATGACTCCGAACTCCGTTTATGAATTAGCGCTGCGTTTAAATCGCACAGAAAGTGGAACCTGTCCCGCACCCTCAGTAGACCGAAAATATTTTTCGGTTCTTTGGGTTAGTTCCTTGACCGCACGAACGACATCGGCTGTGACATATCCCTTTGTGGTCGAGTGTGGTTGGCCGTCTAGTTTCACCCGAATCGTTTTGGGAAACACACCGAACGGTGCAACCATTCTGGCCAAGAGGTTTTGCCCGGCTCGTTCCTCGGTAATTCCTATCCCCCGATAGGCTCTCCAGGGCGACTGACTTAGGTTGCGCAACGTCTCTATCAACACACTCGTGGCCACATGTTTCGTGTTGTTCATTACGAGCGCCATATCCAACAACAAGCGCTCCGCATACTGCGACTCAACGGCCTTAAGCTCCTCGTCCTTTAGTTCGGTAAATTTTCTGGCCTCACGAGTTTTCATCGTGCTGACGGTCACTGCTGTTTCTTTCAATTCCTCGATTCTCCCGGGCGCCAGGACTTCGCAAATGGCGAACAGCGGTTCCCACACTTCTCGATCCCGCAAATTCACAAGGAAGTTCAGCTTGTCCCGGTAATTAAGATAGGTGGTTTCGATCGTGACTCGCCTTTGCCACACCGAGGCGTGTAGCCGCGCGCCAATTTCGTTGCCGACCGACTGGGCGACAAACCTTTTTTCATTGTTGATGCTGACGCCCCGAGTCATTGTTACGATGATGGATCGATCCCGCAAAGTGTCATACGGGTCTCCAATCATGGTGTAGATTTTTGGACAATAGACGTCGTAGGTGACAGTTCCGCTACCGGGCGCAGCTCGGATGACGGGAATGCCAGCCTTATATCCGTTGTTCAAGATGTCCCGAAATGTTGAGTGTGGCTTGGATAGCTCTTTTTCGACTTCATCCAAGCACAGCGTTGGGTGGTTCGCGTCCACCGTGCGGAACAATCCTGCCGGGGTAATTCCCGTTGCCATCACAGGTCGGAAGCAGAGAAAACTCAGCAGTTCCATTGCCTGCGTCTTACCCGTGCCCTTGGTAGCTGAAGTAATACAGATGTAAGGCACGACCTCAAAGCAGTCCTCCCAGATGTGTGTCAGTGCCGCGAACAATGCTAGCGGTAGGGGATAGTTGGCTTCGGTGAATACCAAACGATCCGCCAAGTATTGTTCTGCTTCCTCTAGCGCTGTTTTCCCATCTTTATTGACAATTTCAGTCATACGGTATCCAATGGGTCGTAACGTCGTAACTTCCGTTTCCAACTTGTTACTCCTCCTAAACCCGATCCCCAACCGATTCGGTCCTGTCGGAACAGGACGCCGATCGCCCCCTCGATCCTGGTCCCGTCTTGTGCTGACCCATCCTTCGGTGACCCCGATCGACACAGTCGTGGAGGTAAATGCCCTCAGCCGGCCGGCCCTCACTGCATTTCTGCTTTACTCGCCTTGCTTGTTAGTGGTACTGGGTGGTACCAATCCAAGGTCGTAGATCGCTTGCTCGATAAGGTCGAATCCGACTTCGGTCATCCGATCAGCGATGGAATCAACATAGAAGTGTTCTCGCACCGCTTTGACGTTTTCCGGTGTGTGGTTAGCACCAGAGCGCTGCAATGCTGTGACGATGTCTTCGTCGCACCACGTCACAATCTCCCACCTCCCGAGGTTTTCCAGCTCAGATCGAAGCTCTTGGACTCGATCTTCGATCGCGGTGTCTTTTTCTGTCAGCTTTGGATCTTTTTCCTGTTCAGTTGGCATCGTTCCTCCTTGTTGATCGTGGTCGGGCGCATCGCTACACCCGGGAACTGCACGCACTCAGAATGTCCTTCGCTCAGCGCGAATCTTCTTTCTTCAACTCGAAATCCTCGATGTTCTGCAAACTCCACTTCAACGAGATGATCATGCATTCCAACGCGACCTGGCCGATCACCAAATGGCGCTCTTTGCCATCACCGCCAGCGGTCGGGTCTTCGTAAGCGTTGAGGCCGCGCAGAATGTCATCAGCGGTAGAGTGGAACTTGCTGTATGTCTGGTTGACCGTGCCGGGGTTGAGCAGCGTCTGAAGCAGTTCGCCGCACTGATTCTTGAATTCTTCTTTCGGCATCATTTCGTTTCTCTCCTTGTCTGCACGCGCAGCGGCGTGCGCTCCCAGGCTGTCGCCATGGTTGGCCGATCACCCAGGCGCATCGTTGACGTTCCGCCCATCATCCTTTCTTTGGCGCATGCCAGGGATACTGTGCCTGCCATGAGCCGCTCCAGGCGCCACGTTTCTTCCCCTCTGCCGGCGTTTTCGCGGCTGCGACCTCCTCCGGCGTCCTGAGTAGGCGCACGTTGACAAACCCCTGCTCACGGAGCTTTGCCTGGGATCCCTCCCTGCCGGAGAAGTGGACACCAAGCGCCCAATCGTTCAAAAGGATGACCCCGACGTCATTCGCATGCTCTGCTGCCCAGGCCGTGATCACCATCGTGCTGGCGCCCACGCGCACGATACCGCCTGGGATCCGGTGCTGATCACACAAATTGCCGTCACCTGAAATCGGCGCGCCGCATTCGGGCACCGCGCATATCGTTCTGCCTTCCATTGCCACGACCAACCTCGCTCTCTTGACCGGGCACTTCACCGAGTTCACTGTCCTGTTCCGTAAACCTCGTCTGTGATCCCAAATTAACCAGGCAAACGCTCCAAATCTACTGGCGTTCCGGCCAGTCTTTGGCCAGGATCTCGATACGGCTGGCGACGCCGAATTTCCGCAATATGTTCTCCACATGAAAACGAACGGTCCGTACCTCGATCCCAAGCGCGCTCGCGATCTCCTTGTTGGATTTGGAGAGCAGTGGGTATACCTCCCTCTCTCTTCGGGTGAGGTACGAAAATGGCTTGCCCTCGGCCGCTGCGTTACGTTCAACTTCAAGGACGTGCAGGTCGTTTACTGGGTGCCGCATCTCCCTTTTTGTTGGTTCGTTGCTTTTCATGACAGATTCCCCTCAAGATCACATTCGTTACCTCGAGCCTCTTCATTAATCGACCAGGCGATGTGAGTAAGTTCGGCGCTGCGAAATGTTGCCACCAGCGCCGCGTTCGTCGACGCCCTTTCGTGTGGTAGTGCTGTAGGCTAGGTCAGCAGGGGCGCGTTGAAGACGTTATCGTCGATCTTGGCGGCATCGCAATTGAACCTCGCGCCCAGAACCGACGCTCCAACTGCCGCCTCATTGGTGCTGCCCAGCCGCCGGCATCCTCATTGAGTTTTTGTTTAGTGTCGTCCGCCATGCTCCACTTGTCGGACGTTTCCGATTTGTTGTTTCTTCCGACATTATTTCCTCCTCGCTGTTTGCCGGCGGCTCGGTCGGGTGGGCGATCAGATCGACTTCGCCGACAACGCTTCCCAGAGGCCCGGATCATTACATCCGTTAGCCTGCTGAATTTTGAGTATCGGACTAAAGTGAATGGGGGGTGCGGAAGAGTTTGGGTTTTTCTAGGGTGCTGATTTGTCCGCATTCGGACTGGGGAACGCGATGTTGTCAAAGTAGGCCCGTTGCTTCAGATAGACTTCTTTCCGTTTGCGAAAGTTGCCCGCCCGGATCTTGCCGGGATCCCTCAAGTCCTCGAGCTTATCTTCCGGATAGCCATGGGCAAGCAAGGCCAAGCGGACCAGCGCGAGGGCTGGCCGTTCCTGAACTCTACATTCTTTTGTGAGCGTAAGGCTCAAACCAATACCTTGGTCTAGAATGTTTGGCCGGCGGACCCACCGCCACTCAAGAAACGAAAGGTAACTACGTGAGGACTCCACCACGCACTGGTACTGATTCAAAAGAGAAGACAGATCTATTCCTAATGCATGACTGTCCCCCCTGACTATTACCCGTCCTTTGTGAAACTGGGCGGTGTTCCGAAGGTTCGAAACAAAGCTTTCGACTTGGATTGTTATGCCGCGGAGAGCCTTGCGGATATAGGCATCTCGCTTCCGCTTCTGCTCGTCCAGTCGGGGGGCCGGGCCAGTTGAAGCGTATATCAAAAGCAAAGCAACCCTCCGAACATCAAACCGGGCCCATTGCGGTTGACCAGAAAACTGTTGTTCTAGAAAACCCATGTATGTATGAAATGCCGTCCATTCCCGGGTGCGTCCCCCGATCGACTTCTCAAACCTTTCCCGCCATGTTTCGAACGTAACGGTCGTCATTGAGTGTTCTCCCTATCGAAAGGCCGATGAGGAATAACCATTCACCCATTCACATTTTACCAGCTCAAATTGTCTGTTCCAACGGAACGATCTCACACGAATTCTCGGTGAAATTCTTCCGCGACCAATTCGCACAGTCTGCGATAGTGGAACGATTTGGCCTTTCTCGCCGCCATCAGCGAAGCACCCGGCGGCGTAAATGAGGTGAATGGCAAGTGTGCGACGAATTGGTTCCCAACGCGGAGCAACCATGAAGCCCAGTAAGGACTGGGAAGGTCAGTGATGCATCCAGAACGGCAAGAACTAGTGGACCAAACCACGGCGACGCCATTGCTCACGCTGGACGATGTGGCGTCGCTGCTGGGTGTCTCGAGGGCATGGGTCCGTGATCACGCCACCCGGCGCAATCCACGAATTCCCGTGGTTCGTCTCGGCGGGCGTCGCGCTCTCCTGCGATTCCGTCCGCAAGATATAGAAAACTTCATCAATGCACATCTCTCCGTGCAGCAAGAAGGCGTATAGTTCATGCCACATTCCTGGTTCCAAAAGGAGGAAGCAGATGCGCACTCGTCACCAAAACGGCTGGGTTGAGGAACGCGGTGGCCGCGCCCGCAGATGGTGGTACGGTCACTACTTTGAATATGTCACCGACGAACGGGGCAGGGAAACGCGCCGTCATCGCGGGGTGTATCTGGGCGAAAAATCGAAGCTGCGAAAGTGGGCAGCCGAAGATGCTCTGCGCAAAGTGATCACCGCAACCCAGAAGCATCAGCCCATGGGAGATTCCCTTACCTTTGAATGGTTCACTAGAGAGCGTTTTTTGCCCATGCGAGTGCCGCAGTGGGCACCATCAACGCGGGAGACGAACCTGGGCATCCTGGAAAATCATATTTTGCCACGGCTGGGAAGCACTTCGCTTGCAGCGCTGGAGAAGTTTCACTGTCAGATGCTCCTGAACGATTTGGCGACCCAGGGCTACTCGTTCTCCGTTGTCGATCACAGCCGCATCATGGTAAAGGCGATCCTGGAAGAAGCCGTTGACTCAGACCTGATCGGTAAGAATCCCGCTCGCAAGCTGGCGAATCCGGAGACGAGAGAGCCACAGAAGCCATTGCTGCCCAAGCACAAAGCCCGAGAACTGATCAACGCTTTGCCGCTCAGGGATCGGCTCATTGCAATGATCGCGGCTTTTTGCGCCATGCGACCGGGCGAGATTTTTGGTCTGCAGCGCAGCTCGTTTCGGGGCGATTATTTCTATGTCCAAGGTACGGCGTGGTGTGGAACCATGCAGCCGGGCAAGGCGAAAACCAAGGGTAGCAAGACCTCCGTGGTGATTCCGGACGTGATTCTGCCGTTGTTGAACGCTTGGCTGGAAACATCCGACAATGACTCACCCGACAGCCTCCTATTTCCCTCCACAAGGCCCGATATTCCCATGCGGCCTGAGGTATGGCTGCGGCGGCCCCTCCGAACCATGGCGCGCAAGCTGGGGATTACGAGTAAGGTCAATTTTCAGGTCCTAAGGCGGACGTTTGCAACCAACGCGCAGGAATTTGGCGGCCCAAAGGATGTTCAGAGCCATCTGAGGCATACTCATATCTCCACTACCATGGACGTGTACACCCAGGCCATTCCCGAGAGTGTGCGCAAGCTGGTGAACGACGTGGCTAACGACGTGATGACCAGCATCACGCCGGCGAGTAAGAGGGTTCAGTGAAAAGTCCGGAGGTTCTGAACACAACTGTTCACACAAATCACATGAAACTCCGCCAATTTGGATATACCGCAAGCGCGTGAAGCTCGCGACCGCCGTTTTCCAAAGAGAGCAGAGGGAGTCTCATGCAACCATGTGATCGGCTAACCGCCAAGGAAATTCAAGTCGCGATGCTGGTATGGGAAGGCCAGACCAATCGCGAAATCGCCAATGTGGTCGGCACTACGGAGCAAGTGATCAAGAATTACTTGCGCAATACCTTTGACAAGCTTGGGGTATGGAGTCGGCTAGAACTCGCACTCTATGTGGCCGCTCACGGTGGTTCGCAATGGCGCAATCCCATTGCCCTGCCAGCCGCTCCCGGGCAGTCCATCGCCGAGAATCCGGAAGCGCTGCAGAAAGCTACGGGGCGGGTACACGCGCCTCTTGACCTGGCGCAGATTGAAAAGGATGACCAACAGCCAGCGCGATTGCCCTATAGGACCAAGGTCTCGCCACGACTGATTTCGGCCTAGTTTTTCACAATTGGAATCCTCTACAGAGGAGGCGCGAGATAATCGGAGGCGAGGGCATCTGCCATTGGTAGTGCGCGATGACGCACATAGAGTCACTTCCAAAGTAATGGCAGTTGCACCAAATGTGGTGCATAGCCCTGTGGAGATGATGCATGTACTTCATAAAAAAGAGCCTGCAGGTGTCTTAATCCAGTTGACTCCGTCCGGTTCGGCGCAGTACACACCTCCAGCTATCTAAGGAAGGGTATCGGGACAGTATTTGGTTGGCCACGTCAATAAATCGTTTTAATCGCGGAAGCCGCGAAGCGGGCGCATTACTCAAGATGAGACGCAATGAACGGAGTTTTTTCATCCCGGTCAACCGAGGGACACAGTTTCTTGTTACGCCCGCAGAACAGATGAATTGTGCTGCGACCTCCTCGGCACGTTGCGGCAGTTCAAACGGTGGGCAGGCTTAGCGGATAGTCTGCAAATAAGTAAATGCTGGCAATACCAGGACTCCCTGGGGTTTAGAGCCAGGTTGTTTCACTTCCTATGGCTTGCGTTGGACATAATCCGGTCAAAGCCGAGGTTCTGGTCGTAGACGATTCCCCTGAGATCCAACGCTACCTTCGCGCCTTGCTCGAACTCGACTCTTATCGCGTGCAGACCGCCAGCAGCGGCCGCGAAGGTTTACAGATCCTGCGCCGCGGATACGCTCCCGAGGTGGTGCTGCTAGACGTCCAGATGCCAAACATGGATGGCCTGGAAACTTTGCGGCGAATCCAGAAGCTCTGCCCGAGCCCTAAGGTCATCATGTGCTCAGGAGAGGATGATCCCAAAAAAATTCGCGAGGCACTCTCTCTGGGCGCACACGCGTACCTTCTGAAACCGATCCAGCATTTGTATCTTTCGGCCGCGATTGAGCGTTGCCTCAACCAGGGTTCGGTGAAGCAGCCGGAGGAGCGTGTAGGCTGCCAACTCTTCGTCGTGCCATCACTCAGCCCGCTCTGAGCAATAACCGTGCTGTCGGGATTTCAAATCCTGATTCGAACCATGCTGTCCAGGAACTGCATGAGTTGGTTCTTGTCTTGTTCCGTCATCCCAGTAAACTTCACTCCGATCCCAAATCCCGGGGTACTGGTCACGACTTCGCCGTTCGCCCATAATTTAAAGTCTTTGACCCAAAGGGCAATCCTGATTTGTGTGCCTTTCGGGAGAGGGTTCGGCAGCTCCAGGAAGCACCCTCCCAGGCTGAGATCGGAAGTCCTGCTTCGGATTGGGGCGACCGCCCCAGTTGGATAAACCTCCACAGAATTTGTGCATTTCAATCGGGAATGCACTCGGCGATCATGCGCATCGCGAACCGACCCATCGAAACCGGGAGGCGGTAAAGGGAAGTCCCAAAAACTCTTTTCGGGCGACAGATTGAGCAGACCTAAATATCCTGCCTTAGGAGTGCCACGTTGGCCTACCCATTTCACCCGAAAATGAGCCTTCGTCGCGCCGTAGGTTACACCGACAATCTCATCCACTTTAGGCTCGGCGTGGACTCCAGTGAGTTCCGCGCCTTGCTGGCTGACGTTGGCGGTGAAGACCTTCTCGGAAAAAATTTGCCCGCTGCTGTCCGTCCCAAAAATTCGTACCGGGACCTTAATCTCCTTACGGGGCTCTCGGCGTTTGCCCATATCCTCTAACCGGACGACTGCAAAAAGAAGCTTGGGGTCCGGGGGTGACATGATTCTACTTCAGACGTCCTCCCTCGCCTAACGAACGAATGGACAGCCCGATCTACCACCGATGCGGCGGGTCGCCGTCCTTCATGTGCTTGGCAAAGACCGACTTGAATCAGGACGCAATGCCATTTGCTTCGTGCCGCACGCGGCGGGCTTCCGGCAAAGCATTGCCCGTCTGCGGTCTTCCGGCCATGTCTGGAAGGAACACTGTAAACACCGTACCGCTGGAGCCTGCTCTGGTCCGGCTGCGAACGCGGATCGATCCTTCATGCTTTTGCACGATACCGTGCGAGAGCCAGAGTCCCAGGCCGGTGCCTGCGTCCCCCTTGGTCGAATAGAACGGCTCGAAGATGTGACTCAGGTCATTCTGCTGGATGCCACGGCCGTTGTCGGCAATGGTTACGCGCGCCCCGGTCCTGTGTGTCCGGCTTCCGCTGCTGCTGGACCACTCGCGGCTCCGAGTGACATGCAGGCTCATCTGGCCGCCATCGTTGAGAGCATCGAGAGCATTGAGAATCAGGTTGGAGAAAAGCTGTCGAAGTTCCCCGGCAAAGCCGCGAATTTCGACCCGCGGGTCATACGTCTTCTTAACCCGGATATGCTTTTCGTTCAGTTGGCGCAGGTAGAGCTGCAGCACGTCGTCGAGCGTATCGGCCACGTTCAGGAGCGATGGCGATGAATTCTCGCGCACGAATCCCAGCATCTGTTGAGCGATGGCGCCCACACGCAACACTTCTTTCTCCGCCATCCCCAGGTATTGCTCCTGCTTGTCGGGATGGTTGCGGGCGAGGTAGATCAGATTGGTCACCGCTTCCAGTGGGTTATTGATCTCATGAGCGACAGCGGCAGCGAGACGTCCGGCAGTCGCCAGCTTTTCGTTGCGCCGCAGCGCCTCTTCCGAACGTCGCTGCGCTGTAATGTCGTGGGCGATGCTGGAGGCGCCGATCACAGCTCCGCGCTCATTGCGAATCGGCGAAAGCGAGATGTCCACGGTAACCCGCGTGCCGTCTTTGCGAACCCGTTCGGAAGTGTGGTGCTGGATGGCCTCGCCTCGCATGACTTTTCTCGTGATGCCGGGCAGTTCCTCAGGCCGCTCCGGTGCACCGAGGACGTCTACAGGCATACCAATCGCCTCGGCCGCGGAGTATCCGTACAGCCGTTCCGCGCCTCGGTTCCAGCTGGTGATGACTCCGTTTACATCTCCGGTGAGAATGGCATCGTCGGAGGATTCAACCATGGCGGCCATCTGCTGCTGGACCTGCTCGACGCGCGTCTGGGCGCGGGAGCGCTGGCGGGCGAGACTGGCGGCAAGAACCGAGACCGCAACAAATACCGATAGCCGCCCGTAGTCATTCACCGAGAGCGAAAAACTGAAGTGGGGCTCAAACGCGAAATAATCGATTGCGAGCCCGGACACGGCCGTGCTAAGCAGCGCCGGCCCGAAACCAAAGAAACGGGCGCTCACCACGACGGCGGCAATGAAGATAGCGAATGGATCCTCCCGCATCATCGGCCACCTGGACCAGATGCCAAGCGCAAATCCGGTCACGATCACCGCGGCCGCGTACCGGACGGTCCAATGACGCCATTTCGCTACATACCTTGGGTGCGCAATGTGGATTGGAGACATGACAGAAAACAAGTACCGGGACGGACACGGCTGTGCGCGAGCCTCGACCGTCCGAAACACCGCCGCTGCAGAGAATCAATTTAGCAGGATAGGCGCGGTCGCGCAATTTGTGAATCACGGCCCTCGAGGAACCCGGGAGCGGAACGCGCCAACCCGCTCCAAGCGCAAATTTAAATCACACACAAAGAGGGGTGCCCCATTCTTCCGCGTTCTGTGCGGAAGGGTGGGAGGCGAGAATGCCATCACAACGAAAACCACCCTAAACTGTCGTCCCGAGCCGAGTAACCGTTTCGCGAAGCGCAAATCCAAATCACACCCAAAAGAGGGGTGCCCCATTCTTCCGCGTTCTGTGCGGAAGGGTGGGAGGCAAGAATGCCCGCACAACGAAAGCCAACCATAATTTGTCGTCCCAAGCGGAGTAAACCGTTTCGCGAAGCGCAAATCCAAATCACACCCAAAAGAGGGGTGCCCCATTCTTCCGCGTTCTGTGCGGAAGGGTGGGAGGCGAGAACGCTCGCACAACGAAAACCACCCTAAACTGTCGTCCCAAGCGAAGTAACCGTTTCGCGAAGCGCAAATCCAAATCACACCCAAAAGAGGGGTGCCCCATTCTTCCGCGTTCTGTGCGGAAGGGTGGGAGGCGAGAATGCCCGCACAACGAAAACCACCCTAAACTGTCGTCCCGAGCAGAGTAACCGATTCGCGAAGCGAAGCAGCTAGGGAGTCGAGGGACCTGCTTCCGCTAGCGCCACAATGAGGCCGCCAGGCATTCCGACCACGCGCAAATACGAGCAATTATGCGCCGCAAAGAACGGCACCCGCAGCAGCTCCGAATCATAGCCTTCGAGGACATCCGGCAGCGCAACGCAGCACTCCGTCCAACCGCAAATCCAAGTCACACAAAAGAGGGGTACTCCCCTCGGGATAACAGAGTCCGGGGAGCCCGAGCGGCCAAAACCGCAAAAACTGCCTTCCCACCCAAATCTTGTCAAGCCCCCTAAACCAACTATTTCCTCCCAACCTACTGATTCAGCTGGAAATATAAATATCGAAAAGTGGCATGTTTACCCCCTCCAATTTGCTATTCTTGAAATAGAGACTAAATCTCGAAACAAACAGGCGCGACCGAATCCCGGCTCGCGCCTTTTTCATTGGAGTTCAAATTGAAAAAAGCAGCAAAGAAAGGCAAACCGCGCCGGCAAGTCGCACCCCTGGTCCGCGGGCCGCTAAACCACAAAGCCAGGGGTGCAGTGGGAGAACTCGCCTTCGCCCACAAGGCGGCCGCCCTCGGCTTCGGCGTCGCCACACCCCACGGAGATAACGAGCGCTATGACCTCATCGTCGACTCTGGCGAGCGCTTGTGGCGCGTGCAGGTGAAAACAATTTGCCAGGTCCACGGTCGCCTCTACCAGACTTCAGTCAGCCATGGCCACGGAGTCAATATGAAACCTTACAACGCCAGGGAAATTGACTTCGTCGTAGCTTATCTCGCTCCACCAGACATTTGGTATGTAATCCCAGTGAGATGCGTTGCGGGCTTAATCAATCTATGCTTCTATCCTTCAGGATGCAGGCAAGGCGGCGGCCGCTTCGAACCCTATCGCGAGGCCTGGCATCTCATGGCGCCAGGCGGAGACTTGATGCAACCGGGTATATTGCGATGGGTCCGCGCTGTGGCTTGTGAGCTGGGTGGTGAGCGAAGATGGAGGAACTTTGATTCAGTCGGAGTTTAGAGTGGGCCACCCATCTCTCGTACCGTGGGAGTTGCCAGGAAAACTAAGGGCGCGGAGATCTCCGCGCCCGGTTTTTAAAACTGTGACGACCTGCTCTACTGTTGCGTGTTCAAGTTCTGACGTCCAGCGTTGGGCCCTTGCGTGGTTGGAATGACGCTTAAAGATGCCTGCAGAGTGAAATTCAGCACCGTTTCCGAGGGCAATTTGATTTGCTGACCATGGGTAACGGCTTGCGCCCCAGCACCTAAGCCGCCGCCTGCTACAGCCCCGATAGCGGCTCCCTTGCCGCCACCAGCGAGGGCGCCGATGAGAGCCCCGATTCCGGCGCCGCCTCCGACTTTCTCGGCCGTATTCTTGCCACGCGAGCCGCCTTGCTTCCGGTACTGATCAGTCTGAATGCTGTAATTTTTTCCGCCCGCCGAAATCCGATCCAGTTGAAGTACCAGCAGCGATTGCCCGGCGAACTTGCCGGCACTCTGCACGGTTACTACATGGCCTTCGACGTTATATCCGGCAGGAATCGCGGTGTCACCATCAACCGAAAGCGGCGAATTCAAGGTTGCATGAAAAGTCTGACCCTGCGTTGCGGTCTCAGAGTCAATTGGGTCCACCAGTCTCACCGCCAAAGTTGTACCCGAAGGAATCGTAACTTTCTGCGGCGGAGGTGGCGGAGGAGGCGGCGCGGGGGCTACCGGTGCAGGAGCAGGCGCAGGGGCCTGAGCCGGTTCCGCCTGTGCTACCTGGGTCGGAGCGCTGGAAGAATCGTCTTGATTCCTGGACGCTTTACGGTGATGCTTTGCCGCCGGGGAAGGTTTAGGCTGCTCTTCTGGAGCCGGGGCTTGAGCCTCGATCGGGGGCTGCGAGCTGACTTGCAAATTGTTCACAACCTGCTTCACGCCCGGTTCGGTCGAGGCATAGCGAGCGGCGGCATCGCGTTGAGCATTATTGTCCACTTCACCGGAGAGCGTGACGCTGCCCTTGTCCGCTTGCACGATCAGTTGCTTGCCCTGCAGACCGGAATCGGTGTTCAACTTGTTCTGGATATCGCTGGCAATCTGTGTGTCCGTCGGGGCCTTGGAGCAGCCGACGGCCGCCAGGATGGCGAACAGAACCACCGCGTTGAGGTAGAGAGATAGCCTCGCCTTCATAAATCACTCCTGTGATGTAAGTCCGGTATAAATACTTTAGATGCAAAACTAGCCCAGGTTTCCGAAAAAATATTGTTGGAAACCATTCAGTCATTGTATGCAAGAACTGCCAACCATCAAATTCCAAATCGAGACGCTTTTTGGCAAAGCTGACTAACTCTGGTGCAGAAATTTGTAGTCGAGGATGCTGGCCGCGAGCCTCGTAATTCCAGCTTTTTCGGGCATATCTTTTTCCGGCGCATCCTTGGTCCGAGTGATGCGTCCCTGACAAAGCACGGTGCTGTTTTTCTGACCAGAAATTTCTTCCGGCATCTCGAAAACCATCTCCACCAGTGTGTTGTCAGGAAAGCGCTGCGGCCCCTGTAGGAGCACGCCCGACTGGCTGAGGTTCGCGATCGTGCCTTCATACCAGCTCCCAAGATTTTTCACGCGATACCGCACCGGTGTATCGACCTTGAGACGCCGGGCACGAGGAACCCATGTTGGTTTGTGAGCCCGGCTGCGGCGGCGGGTCGTGGCGCCCTCCGCCTCGCTTGCGGACTGGCTGTGATCCACGCGCTGGGTTCGCCGCATCGTCGTCCAGTCGTAGCTATATTCGACGGCGCAGAGCAGGCAAACCTGATAGTACTGGCCATCGGCGGCACGCCGGGGCCATGAAAACTCGTGAGAGCAGCGCCCTAACATAAGAACATCCAGGAACTTCTGTGGCATGTGCGCCTTTCCGGAAGAGGTCGCCGGAAGAGACATCATCTAACGGCAGCGTGATTTTGTGTAGGTTACTTTCGTGTGAGGTCCAAACAAGATAGCCGATCTATCGGCTAAGGAACCTCTGATTAAGTACGGAGCCTAACTGATCCCGCACGGGCGGAGGCGCCCGCCTACATCGATGACTTAATCAGCGGCTCACCAACTTGTCGCCTTGTAAAAAGATTGTCAAATTGTGGCTCCCGCGTTGACTTCGGTAGTTGACAATCCCATAATTCTGGCGCACGGAGAATAGCAGTTACACTCACTTGGCCTACCAGGAGTAACTCATGTCACCGCCCTCGCGACTCCGTAGAGCACCCTACAAGCTTTCTCATCTCCTTGATCACCGGCTGCAAATCTACGCGCTTGCGGCTAGCGCCGCGGGTGTGAGTTTGTTGGCTTTGGCGGAACCGTCCGAAGCAAAGATCGTCTATACCAAGGCGCACAAAGTCATCGGAACCAATGGCCTCTACCCTCTGGACCTCAACCACGACGGCACTATCGACTTCCTGATTCAACAGCAGGGATACCCTTTCTCCTCGAGTGGGCATAATGGGCTGGGCGCCAGGGGCGCATTTGGCAACGCCGTCCAGGGCAGCAACCTTCTTGCCTCCGCCCTGAATCAGGGCGCACGGATCGGTCCGCGTCAACGATTCATAAGCAGCACCGGAACCTTCGGGGCAGTAATGTTTAATGTTGTCTGTACCGTCGATACCGGCTGCTCGTCAGAGGGCAAATGGACAAACGTCAGCAACCGCTATCTCGGACTCAGGTTCCGAATCCACGGTAAAACTCACTACGGATGGGCGCGGCTCAGCGTCACAGTGATGCCACAAGGCCACACCATTACCGCGACGCTCACGGGCTACGCCTATGAAACTGTCCCGAACCAGGGAATTCACGCCGGCCAGACTCACGGTGCGGACACGTTATTGACCAACTCGGAAGCGAACAGTTCCGAATCGGCTGGTCCGAACACCGGGCCGACAGGGTGGGCTTTGCAACCTGCATCTCTGGGCCGCTTGGCGCGCGGAGTCCAGTATGTCCCGCTCGGGAGGGAACCATGACGACGTTCAGATTAAACGCTAAGACCTCGACTTCGGGAACATTGCGCCGCGCATCGTTGCTGGCGTCCTTCCTCCTTGGCCTGTCGCTCGCAGGCGGATCGGTGGAAGCGCAGACTTTCACGGTGCTCCATCAATTCCATAGAGGTGCGGACGGGAAATTTCCCTATGACGCTCTGTTCCGCGACAGTGCAGGAAACTTGTACGGTAGTACCGGTGGAGGCGGCTCCTTCGGTTACGGAACCGTCTTCGAGATCACGGCACAGGGTAAGGAGCGTGTTCTACACAGCTTCTGGGGCGGGGATGGGTTGGATCTGTGGGGCAATCTGGTTCGAGACTCCGCCGGCAACCTTTACGGTACCGCCGTTGATGGCGGCACCATTGAACAAGGACAATGCCTGCACGGATGTGGAACCGTCTTCAAGCTCGATAGTATGGGAAAACTCACCGTGCTCCACGCCTTCACCGGTGGGACGGATGGAGGACAACCCCAAGCCGGACTCCTCCGCGATAGCGCGGGGAACCTCTATGGCACAACCACGATCGGCGGCGATCTAACCTGCGGGTACGGCAGCGGGTGCGGCGTGGTGTTCAAGATTGACCAAAATGGAAAGCAAACTGTGCTCCACGCTTTCAGCGGCAGCGCGGACGGTTGGCGGCCTGGAGGAGGTCTCATCCGCGATAAGGCGGGGAATTTCTACGGGGTCACGGGGGGTGGTGGTGCCGGCTATGGAACCGTGTACAAGCTCGACCCCTCCGGCAAGGAAACCGTTTTGTACAGCTTTCCGGGAGGCAGCACTGGCGCCTATCCAGTCGGTCGGTTGGTGCTGGATAGCAAGGGCAATCTCTATGGCGCAACCCAGGACGGTGGAGGGTCCTGTTTCTGTGGAGTTGTATTCAAGCTCGACAAGAGGGGCCATGAGTCCGTCCGACACAGCTTCACGGGAAACCCTGACGGTGCCTATCCCGAACTTGGGCTGACAGGTGACGGAGCAGGCAATCTCTATGGTGTTACCTACGCCGGTGGTGGCTCCACGAATTGCTATGGCATCGGCTGCGGTTCAGTCTTCAAGGTGGATGCGAGCGGCCATGAGACTGTGCTCCATGGCTTCACGGGGGGGAGTGACGGAAGAATACCTTTCGGGGGACTGATTCTAGACAAGACCGGGAATCTTTATGGTACCGCCCCAGCGGGCGGCGATTTGTCATGCGGCCAGGGCGCCGGTTGCGGCGTGGTCTTCAAGCTGACCCCTTAAACTAATCAGGCGGTGAAGCACGAGCGGACGTTCCGTTCAACGGGTCGAGGCTGCTATGGATTGCCTCCTAAACTTGTTCTTCGGGCATGGGGGACCGTTTTCGGAGATTCATCTCACGTTTGGAGTTGCCGGTAACCCTGACCCAGCCGTCCGACGGTCACTCGGAGCGCAAGGCTTGCATAACATCAACGCGCGCAGCGCGAGCCGCGGGCAGCACTGACGCGATAACCGCGACCGTCATCAGCACGAACGCAGAGACAAACACAGGCAATGCGCCCGGCATCTTGACCTCCAGGAAATATGTTCCCGCCAAACGCGCCAGCACCAATCCGAATGCCGCGCCTGCAAGGACGCCCGCCGCAGCCATCACGGTGCCCTCTGCGATCACGCCCTTGAGGAGTCGCTGCGGTTCCGATCCGAGGGCGAGCCGGATGCCGAATTCCCGCGTCCGCGCGCTCACCGAAAACGCCAGCACGCCGGCGACGCCCACCACTGCAATTGCCAACGCGACAGCCGCGAATACGCCAAACACCAGCGAGTTTAGACGATCCGGTGTGAGCACTTCTGCACGGATGTCTTCGAGTGTGGCAGCGCGCTCGATGGGCTGATCGGCCGACATGGCGCGAATAATGCGCGTGACCGGCGTGACCAGTGAATAAGGATTTGCACTGGTGTGAATGAAAAGGCGGCCGCCAAAAATGGGACCCTCTTCGAAGGGGCTATAGACCGTGGGAATGGGCTCAGGAACGAGGTGTTCGTCGTCAATATCGGCGGTGACACCGATAATGCGGTGTGGCGCGAAGAGACGCGACTTTTCGAGATCGGTCCCGTCGAAGAATTGCAGCACGGGATCCGTCCAATAGACGTGCCGATTGACCGCATCCTGGTTGGGGAACATGCGCCGTGCGAGAGTCTCGCTGACGATAACGACGGGCTCCTCATTTTTATTATTCTGATCGTTATTCTGACCATCGAGCGCATTGAAATCGCGGCCGGCAATGACAGGAACTCCAAGCGACGCAAAGAATCCCGGAGAGATGACACGCCACTGCGCCCGGGGATCCTCCACACCAGCCGCATGGACGTGTCCGTCGGCGGAGAATTGCAGACCAGGAGCGGTGGGGCCGCCGGCATCGCGCCAGGGAACCACATTGCCGAAGGCAGTCTTGCTCACATCCGGCCGCGCATCAATCCGACGGATTGCTTCCTTGTAGAAATCAACGACTTGCTGAGCTGTCTTCCCATGGGACATTGCGGGAACGTCGATGGCCAGGACGTGCTGCGTGTCTAGACCCGTCTGCGTCCTTTGCAGTGCGATCAGCGTAGTGATCAACGTACTTGCGCCGGCCAGTAACACGAAGGACGCGGCGATTTGTGTCACCGCGAAGGTCCGCTGGCGGCGGCTCGTGCTGCCGGTGATCCGCACACTCCCGCTTGACAGGCTCAGTCCATTCGATGTGTCAGACGACGGCAGGCGCGGGACAAATGCAAGAACGACCGCGGCGACAATCGCCAGCGCCGCTCCTACCCAGAGCAGGCTGGCATCAACTGTCAAATCGAGCGCGCGAACCGAGAAGCGCGAAGCGTAGCGGGCGAGGATAGCGACCATCGGCTGCGCACTCACTACACCGATCGCGGCGCCAGCACCGCAGAGCAGAAGGCTTTCGGCCAACAGCATGCGGCGCAGCGCCCCTGTGCTTGCGCCCAGCGCCACGCGGACCGCCAGCTCACCTTCACGGCGAACCGTCCGTGCCAGAATCAGGTTGGCGACGTTACAACACGCGATGATGAAGACCAGCGCTGACGCGGCGAGCAGCACTAGCAGTACGGTCCGGGCGCCCGACGTGATCTGGTCACGAAGCAACTTGGTCCCAATCTGGAAGTCCGCTTCCCGCGCATAGGCTTCGGGATGGTCCCTTTTCATCGCGGAGTAGGAGGAGCGTAATTCGGCGCGAGCCTGATCGAGAGTGACTCCAGGAGCGAGACGACCGAAAAGCTCAGTCATGCGATGGATGCGGCCAGTAACCATGGTTGCGGAAAGATGATGCGGGCTGGTGACGATGTTGGAGATGATTTCGGTGTCCTGGGGATATGGGACGCACGGCTCGAGGACGCCAATGACTGTCGCAGAGCGATCACCGATGCTACCGAGGCGAACGGTTTTGCCGATAACCGAAGGATCCTTGTGAAGAGAGTTCGTCCAAAAACGGTAGGTGAGAACGACGACGCCGGCAGCTTTAGGACCATCGTCTTGAGGTCCGATGAGGCGACCGAGTACGGGATGAAGGCCCATCACGTCGAAATACGTGCCGCTGACAACGCCGCCTTGAATTGAACGAGGCTCGCCGAGGCCGATCAAGGTGAAGTCCATGGCGGAGAAGTCGCCAAACGCGCTCAGGGTTTTCACGCTAGCGCGTAAATCCTGTATCTCGGGTACGGAAAACGTCGCGTTTGCGTCGCCGATGCCGGGAGCGCTCTGCCGGATATAGATCAGCCGGTCCTCGTCGCGGTTGACAAGAGGCTTGAGCAGGACTCCGCGAACCAGCGTGAAAATGGCAGCGTTCGCGCCGATGCCGAGCGACAGCGTGAGAATCACGGCGATCGCCAGCCCTGGAGTCCGAATTAGCGAGTGAGCTGCAACTCTCAGATCGCGAATGAAGGACATGCACTTAGCCTCCCTGCCGAGCATCAGCATCACGCCTGCCAATACTAAGCGTCACATTCTACACGACTTAATATGCGATAAGTTAGTCCGGGCTGTCCGCTTCCGGACACCGCTATCGCAAATGCGGACACTAAACGCAGCCTTGGCACTCGGGACGATTGGTCTCATTCACTTGCGGGTTGTCGGCGAACACGAAGTTATTCGGAAACGGGTTTAGAGGACGCTCCGACGCTTTCCCTGATCCAGCGCGAACGCACGCCGCAATACTATCGAGAGTAGAAGCCCGTTGCCTGGTCAATCGGGTGAACACTGTACTTGGTCCTCAGAAGGATTGCCGTATTTATCTGTGGCAGTACTAGAATATTATGACGAGTTCGGTCATGCGGGCCTGCCAGATTCGTACTGTTCATTTTGGTACCAGAATATGTGTTCGCTGAGCATCCTTGTCGTCGACGATCATGAGGAAGTGCGGCAGGGTATCCGCGCTTTACTGTCGCTGCGCGCTGGCTGGTCTATCTGTGGCGAAGCAGGCGATGGCATCGAAGCGATCGAAAAGGCGAAAAGGCTGCGTCCCAACGTGGTGCTGATGGATATTTCCATGCCCAGGATGCAGGGCATTGAGGCGACTCGAATCATCCGACGAGAAGTGCCTGAATCCGAGGTGATTATCGTCAGCCAAAACGATTTCGGCTTGATCCACAAAGCCGCAGCCGAGGCGGGGGCGACGGGTTTCGTCGATAAATCGAGAATCTCGCAAGACCTGCTAAAGACGATAGAAGCTCTTGCGAACAACGTTACGGAACGCGGACCCCGTGCACAGCTTAAGACAATCGATCCGCAGGTAGCCGTCAATTTCGGCGACGTCCGTGGCACCGAATTTTTGCTGAGCGACACTGGCAGCCTGATCCGCAAAGTCTTCATGCAGTCTCCTGTGGCAATGGGATTGCTTTCCGGTCCAGAGCATCGCTGGACACTTGTAAACCCTGAGATGATTAGAGCCACCAGCCGCAGTCAAGCAGAGGACTTTATTGGCAAGACAATCCGCGAAAGCATGCCAGAGTTGGAGGGGCAGCCTTTCTTCGAATTACTCGACACCGTGTACCGGACAGGTGTCCCACATGTCGGCACCGAAGTGAAAGCAGTTCTCAACAGCGCTGCCACCGACCAAGATCAAGACATATATTTCAACTTCGTTTACCAGCCCCTGCGCAACCCTGAAGAGAAGGTAGAAGGAATCCTGGTCTACGCCGTCGAAGTCACCAGTCAGGTGCTTGAGAAAGCAGAGCGCGACAAACGCGAGCGCGCAAGCAGCCTTCTCGCTGCTATTGTGGATTCCTCCGACGACGCCATTATCAGCAAGACTCTGGACGGCGTCATCACCAGTTGGAATAAGAGCGCGGAGCGGTTGTTCGGTTACACCCGCGAGGAAGCTGTGGGCCGGCACATCACCCTGATCGTTCCCGAAGATCGTCGGGATGAGGAAGCGAAGATTCTTGAACGATTGAAACGAGGCGAACGAATCGATCATTTCGAGACGCTTCGGCGGTGTAAGGATGGGAGGTTGCTCACTCTTTCGCTTACGATTTCGCCGGTCAAGGATGACGCAGGACGTATTGTCGGCGCGTCGAAGGTGGCCCGCGACGTGACGGAGCGAAAGGAGATCGAGCATACGTTAACGGAACGAGCTCGGTTGCTCGACTTGAGCAGCGATGCAATCTTGGTTCGCGACGGTGCTGACCGCGTTACGTATTGGAACCGAAGCGCGTGCGACCTGTATGGCTACAGCCGCGAGCAAGCGATGGGCCGCGTGAGTCATGAATTGTTTCGTACCGAATTTCCTGAACCGCTGGAGAATATTACTGAACAACTTCACCGCGACGGTCGCTGGACCGGCGAACTGATTCACAGGCGCAACGACGGCACCAAGGTCGTCGTGGTCAGCCGTTGGACACTCGATAAGGACGGGCGCGGGAATCAGAATTGCGTTCTCGAAACCAACAATGACATCACCCAACAGAAACAGAACGATCAGGCATTGCGCGAAAGTGAGGAACGACTGCGTTCCTTGTCCAATAGCCTTGAAATTCAAGTAACCGAGCGGACGGAAGAGTTGGAGCGTCGGAATGCCGAGATCCTCCAGCAGTCCCAGCAGCTCCGCGAGCTATCGAACCGCTTATTGAAAATGCAGGATGATGAACGAAGACATATTGCGCGCGAGTTGCACGACAGTGCGGGTCAACTGATAGCCGGCCTGAGTATGAATCTCGCCAGCATCAGCCGGCAGGCAAAACACAGTCCGCCGCTTGCCGAGGCTCTGGAAGAAACCCAGAATCTGGTACTGCAGCTCAACAAAGAGATCCGCACGACGTCTTACCTCTTGCATCCTCCCATGCTGGATGAAACCGGCTTGTCGCGGGCGATTGATTGGTACATGCAGGGCCTGATGGAACGCAGCGGCTTGGAAATCGAGCTCGATATTGCCGAGAACTTCGGCAGGCTCCCTGCCGACCTTGAGCTGGCGATCTTCCGCATCGTCCAGGAATCCTTGACGAACATTCATCGCCATTCCGGAAGCAAAACGGCGACCATCCATCTTTCTCGCAGCGCCCAAAATGTTTTGCTTGAGATTCAGGATCAAGGCAAAGGAATCCCGGCTGAGAAGCTCGCTGCGATCAAGGCACAACGAACCGGGGTAGGCATTGCCGGAATGCGTGAACGCGTCCGCCATTTCAAAGGTGAAATGGATATTCAATCGAATGACGCGGGTGCCAGAATCGTAGTCACATTCCCGTTGGCAACGACCGCTGCGTCGGAATCAGAGGCAATACTCCAACCATCCGAGGCGGCTCAGGAGCCTGCTGCGTAGGAGGATGTAACTCTGATCACGACCGAGATGCGCATTCTGATTGCAGACGACAGCGACATAGTTCGCCGTGGAGTGATAAGGCTATTGTCGGACGAGTCGGATTGGACAGTCTGCGGAGAAGCCAAGGATGGCCCAGAAGCGATTCAAAAGGCGCGGGAACTCCTGCCGGACGTGATTCTTCTGGATATCAGCATGCCGGGCATAAGCGGGTTGGATGTCGCCCGTCGCCTGCGGCAGGAACTGCCGACCGTGAAGCTCCTGGTAATCAGCCAACATGATCCGTTTGTAATGTTGCCTCGAGTTATTGAGGCTGGATGCGATGCCTGCCTCGACAAGAGTCGTCTCGCCACGGATTTAGTGGCAACTATCAAGAACTTGAGGTAAAAACCTGCAGGGGATCTCGCCAGGCGCGTGCCCTTTCAATCGCCCTTCGTGGCGTCCCCCGAATACTTTTTGCGACAGTTCCCGGCTGTACTCATTAGCCATTACCCGCTTCAATTCCTTCATGACCAGACTTGGTATTGTGCCGTCGTTTGCAAATATTTCTCCACAGTAGTGAACAGGCACTCCTGCCTTTCAGCGCGCTTCCAAAGCAAATGGCTGCCGAGTTTCCGTAAGGAACGTCCGAGCAGGCGGTATTCAACACCGAATTGCATCGTCTCGGAGATTGGCGCACCCACGTTTTCTCATCTAATCCTCGAAGAAGGTCTGGCCCTCGTCTCTCCGCTCTTTGGAGACGGGTGGTTGCCCCGTGACGTGGGGGGGATCGCTGGCGGACCTGAACTAGGGTGAAACCTTAGCTGGGCTGGCGGGAGGAGGGTTTGGGTGTTATGGGTATGCTTGAGAATTTTTGTGGTTGGTTGTGTGAATTTCGTTTGCGTTGCAGCGAGTGACGTGCCCAAACCCTTGGGGGATTCGGAAACCTCCCCCGGTCTCCGAACCCCCACTCAGTTGGCTCACCAGACCCGACGTGACAGCGGTGAGCAAATCCCGCAAGTGAGTGTGATCATGCTCCTGATTTCTGGAAACGTCCATGGAGCCAGCCTGAAGCCGTCTGAACTGATCTGAAGAAATCACGGTTGCCCGCTTTGCCCGTCTGTTTTCCCGTCCGCTGCCGTCTTCCACCGCAAGCGCGTCAGGGCTGCTGCACTCCAGCGATCACACATGGTCAACGACGTATCCGGGGCACCGTCCGCTCGTCCTTCTGGTGGACGGGAAGGGCCGCTGCTTCTCAAAGCCGTAGTTGGTGGCGAGTGACCTCTTGATCCGGCCATGCCTGTCCCTCCGGAGTCCCGACGACGTAGCGCGAGTGGATCGACGGCTCCCCTTCTTTGATGGGAGCTACCACGAACCGACGGTGTACCGTGCTGATCAGAAACATCAGGGAACCCGCGATTAGAAACATGTCCCCAATGCTGAAGCGATACAACGCTGCCTGGTCTGCAAGCGTGAGCCATTGTCCTTTGCCGGAAACATTCCAAATCGGAGCCGCGGGCTGGAACGTCGCGGGCATTCCAACCGATGGCATCACACCTTTGTTCAATGATGTAACTAAAGCGTTGCAAGTGATTCCCAGCAAAACGAAGAGTCCACCTTTCACTTTGGCACGCACAATGTAGCGCACTGCCCACGCAAGCGTTGTCATCCAGAACAAATAGCAGAAAGCCATATTTGCTGTTGTCCGCCAGAGCGCCCCTATGCACAGCACGCAGGCAAGCTTGAGATAAACCTTCACCGTTGACTCCTAGCGATTTTGAACCAAGATTCCGACAAATCACGGCACTACTCGTGGCGTGAAGCTCGAATTTGGGGGGATGCCTCACTCAAAGCTCGGCTCGTGGCTGGGCTTTGCGGAGGTTGGAGTCGCGGGGGAGGAAATATGGCCGACAGTATTTAACATTAGAACATCGAGCCGCCTAAAGCCAGTGACTAATGTCACCGCGATCAGGGTGACTGACCAGGCCTCCAAACATTCCTTTTTCGTAATCTTCCTCTTTTTTCGCTGGGACTGAGTATTAGCCAACGTGGGCAACTTGGAGGTTGCCGCAGTTTCCGTTGCCACGGAAACGGAGAGAAGGCGATTGAATCAGGACTCTGTGCGACGACCACACCCGCGCATCCGCAGTGCGACCCTATGCCAGCAGAGCCGCGCGACTTCGAGCCTTACGGGGAACGCAAGCGATTGACGGCGAGCGACTGCTCTTCCGGTTGCAAGTGGTTCCACACCCTGAGCGGTCCTACATCCAAGGACGGGGGGTCTACGGCAATCCCAGAGTCCCTGCGCCGGGCTCCTCACATTCGATTCAGCGTTGCCCCGTATTTGAGCTTGAGTCGCTGCTTCCTGATGTCACGCGGCGTCTTTCTTCGCCCAGTTATGATCCTGTTTTGTTTGCGTAAGAAGCGTCTTGAGGCGGTGATTAATCTTAGTCAGTTCCCAGAAAATCGAAACAAGCAGAACTGCGATCACGAACAGCAAGAATTGGAGAGTCATTTTTTAGCCTTCAGGGGCAAGGAATTGGAAACGTGCAGGCATTCTACTACCCGTGGGAGTAATTCAGGCGAATGTTTTCCGACCCATGAATTTATCCGGTCCGCCCGTCACGCGATTGCTCAAACGTAGCCGTCAGCACGAACGTAATCGCGTATTGCGAAGTCCATGAGCTTTTACTGGGCACCTCCCGCCAGCTGTAGCCGAAGGGAAAGCCCGCCCAACAGGAGATAGACGGGCTGCTGACCTTACGAATCGCAATCATCTTACTTAGGGCTTCTTCCAGTCGAGAGCTCTCTCCAACTCGCTCAGTTGAAGGGAATTTGCCCGCCGCTAACTAAAGTGGTGCGCCCAGCGTCTACCAGAGTGTGGTTTCCTCGAAACTCTTATGATTTGGTGTTATGCGAACGGAAGCCAGGCTCGAGGAAGGGAGACTCTGACAATGATTCGGCATACCATGCGCGTTCTGTGCGCCTTCATCGTGCTTACGATCTCAATCTCTGCGCAAAAGCAGCCAAACTTTGCTCCAGAAGCCTATAAGAAGCTAGCGAGTCTCGAGGGCGATTGGGTGGGGAAAGACGAGCAGGGTGAGGAAGTGAAGAGCAATTTCAAGTCGGCCATCTCGAACACAGTCGTGATGGAAACGCTCAATGCCTCTGGCATGGAGGAGATGCTTACGCTGTACAGCGTCGACGGTGACGGGATTTCCTTGTTGCACTATTGCCCCACCAACAATCAACCGCATATGCGCGCAGTGCCATCCTCCGGGAACGTAAAGCAGTTGACCTTCTCTTTCCTGAACGCCGGCAATCTCCCTAGCATCGCCGTTGGGCATGAGCACAAGATGGTGCTGGACTTTGAAGACAAGGATCACATCACGGAACGCTGGACGTGGCAAAAGAATGGCAAGGACACGGACATGGTGTACCATCTCGCGCGCAAGCAGTAATTTGCGGAGCGTCTGCAGCCTGATCCGGGATGCAATGTTAGGCTCGATAGTAGTTTAGGGTTGCAATTGGCTGCCGTTGAAAATAGGCTCGTTGTCGGCATCGAGGACTGCATCGTCACCTTGCTCCCTAAGTCTCGCAGGGATGCATTTGCGGGCATTCTGTGTCGTGTCATGAACTCCTAGTGGCCCTTTGAGATCTTGTTAGTCCAACCACCCAAGGTTTCGTAAGTCTCCTCTTTCAGCTAAGTAAGGAGTTAAAGTGGTATGAAGCGCGGCTAAGTGACGAAAGGGGATATGTCTGCAAGAGTCCGGGTGATCAATCTGGAAGAGGGATTCCCAACTCGCGATCAGGCTTACCAGAAGCTGGAGACAGCGCTGGCCCGGGCGCGAAAGGACGGCATCGCCGTGCTGAAAGTGATTCATGGCTATGGCTCGACGGGTACAGGCGGCGTGCTGCGGTTTGCGGTGCGAGGCTTCCTGCGCCAACGAAAAGAGAAAGGTGAAATTGCGGCGTTCGTGAACGGGGAGAGTTGGTCCAGCTTCGATGAGCGCAGCAAGCTGATATTTGCGAAGCTTCCGGAGTTGGTGCTGGACAGCGATCTTGGCCGCGGCAATAAGGGCATCACGTTGGTACTGCTCTGATTCTCTCTGATTGATTAATTGGTGGTGTCGTTCAGGTTCGCGAATGGCATGTATGATCAGCGCGTGAAGAATCGGAGTGAGTCCGGCGTCACTGCTTTCGTCTTGGCGGGAGGCAAAAGCTCTCGCATGGGGAGTGATAAGGCATTTCTCCAGTTTGGAAACGAAAGTCTTCTTTCACACGCATTGATCGTGGCGGGCGCTGTGACAGGAGAAGTGCGGATCGTGGGCGACGCCAAGAAGTTCGCAACCTTTGGGCAAGTGGTTGAGGATGTTTATTGCGATCGGGGACCGTTGGGCGGGATTCATGCGGCACTCTCGAGTTCGATGACGGAGCTTAATCTGATGCTGGCGGTCGATCTGCCTTTCGTGGAGTCCAACTTTCTCGAGTATCTGCTTTTGCGAACGAGGGAATCGGGCGCAATGGTTACGCTTCCGCGGGCGGGAGGAGGCTTGCAGCCCCTCTGTGCGGCTTATCGGCGTGGGTTTGCGGCAGTGGCGGAAGAGTCATTGCGCGAAGGGAAAAACAAGATTGATTCGCTGTTCGAGAGAGTCGAAACTTGCGTGATTGACGAGGACGAGTGGGAGCAAGCTGGTTTTGCGGCTGAGATGTTTCGAAACCTGAATACGCCGAACGAACTGGACGAGGCAAGAAGTTTGCGTTTTGGCGGCGGCGCGGAGTGAGCAGCGGGGACGCCGACGCCGAGCTTCGCTCGGCCGGACCCTTCGACTTCGCTCAGGGCAGGCTCGCGTGGGCGCCCGTCCCCACGTGATTCAAGTGCAATCTATCATTTACTATCCAAAGTGTTGAAGAACTCCACATGGGAAGCAACGGACAAACCGGGCCGTATATTGAATTTAAGGAGGTCTCGAAGGCCTTCGGTGGGAACAACGTGCTCGACCACGTAACCTTCGAGGTCATGGCGGGAGAGACGGTGTGCATTCTGGGGCGCAGCGGTGTGGGCAAATCGGTCACGCTACAAAACATTATGGGTTTTCTCAAGCCAGACTCAGGCCGGGTCATCGTGGCTTGCGAAGACATCACTGATTATGCCGAGCCCGACCTGCAACGCATTCGCAAGAAGGTCACCATGGTGTTCCAGAACGGAGCGCTGTTCGACTCGCTGACTGTAGGGGAAAATATCGCTTTTCCGTTGCGTGAGCGTCGCGATCTCCAGGAAGAACAAATTTTCCAGATCGTGGACGGACTGCTGGAGATGGTGGGAGTGAAAGAGATGCGCGATTTGCTCCCCTCGGATTTATCGACCGGAATGAAGCGGTCGGTCGCGATCGCGCGAGCCTTGGCGGCCCAACCGGAGTGCGTTCTTTACGATGAGCCCACGACCATGGTGGATCCGCTGATGGCGCAATTGCTGGGCGATTTGATCAAGCGGCTCAAAACCCAGCTGCACCTCACCAGCGTGGTCGTGACCCATGATATGCGCCTGGCCAAGAAGCTGGCCAACCGGATCGTCTTTCTGCACGAGGCCAAGGTGCTTTTTTTTGGCACCTATGCGGAGATGGAGAAATGCGAGGAGCCGATTGTTCAGGAATTCTTAGAATTGGATAAGTTGACGTTGGAAGCGTAGAAGGCTGCAGGCTCTCGGCTTCAGGCTTTCGGCTTCGGGCTTAGAATCCTTCGTGCACCAGTCGTTCGATTGTGATGGAACTGTTCGTTGAATCCCCTCGCATCATTTTCTCCACGTACTTTGCGATCAAGTCCACTTCGAGGTTCACGGGATCGCCGGCCTTGAGGGATTTCAGATTGGTCATCTCGACAGTATGAGGGATAACGGCAACCGTCACCCGCGTTCCTTCCACCTTCGCGACCGTCAAGCTGATGCCTTCAATCGAGAGCGAGCCTTTGAAGATGACGTAGCGAGCCAGCTCTGCTGGGATCTCAATGCTCAACCAGAAGTTGTCGGTGGCGGGGATTTCGTCGAGCGCGATGAACTTGCCGGTGCCGTCGACGTGGCCTTGCACGATGTGTCCACCGAAGCGTCCGTCGGCGCGTATGGGGAGTTCGAGATTGACCAACGCGCCCGGTTTAATGCGGGAGAACGAAGTGCGATTCCAGGTTTCCTCGGCGAGATCGGCGCCGAACGACTTGGCTGTGATTTCGACCGCGGTGAGGCATACGCCGCTGACTGCAATGCTATCACCTCTTTTCAGTTCCTTGACCAGATGCGATGTGGAAACAGTGAGACGGCGATTGTGATCCTCGTTGTTGATACTCGTGACGCGTCCAACTTCTTCGATGATGCCGGTGAACATGAAATCTCCGTGAGCAGGCGTTGGGCTTCAGGCTTCAGGCTTCGGGCTCTAGGCTTCAGGCGTTAGGCTTTCAGGTTCGACTATAAATCTCAAGCTAATTCCGAGGCCTGAAGCCTTGAGCCTGAAGCCTAGAGCCCGAAGCCTGAAGCCTGAAGCCTCAATCCTCAATCTCCATATGGATCTTTCAAGTATCCCTCTACTGCGAAGTCTTCGTCGAATTGATGCAGACGTATGGACTTCACGCAAGGCGCGTCGTTGATGCTGTTGAATCCTGCGCCTGCGGCGAATGGAACCGATGTTGTGCCCGCGAGAATCCTGGGTGCGTAGTACAGAAGAACTTTGTCGATGACGCTCGCGGACAGTGCGGCCCAGTTGACCGTGGCACCGCCTTCGATCAGCAGACTGGTTATGTCCAGTTGGCCAAGATAGCGGAGGACCGCGGCAATGTCAGGATGGCTATCCGACTTAGCTGGGGGCAACTGTTGAACGCGAATGCCAAGCTTCAGGAGTTGCTTTTTCTTTTTCTCTTCGGCGAAAGAGCAAAGTACCAGAACATCGTCCTGAGCGGTTTTGGCCACACGGGAGTCGAGGGGCAGACGCAGCCGCGAATCGAGGATGACGCGCAGCAGCTGGCGACGACGCGGTCGACCGCTGCGGTCAGTGAGCAGCGGGTCATCGGCAATTACCGTGCCGACACCAACTAGAATCGCATCATTTTGATGACGAAGTTCCTGCACGTGAGCACGTGCAGATTCTCCGGTGATCCAGGGGACATGCGTTCCCGATACGCGGGCTACGGGATTCGGCGCCTGGTTGGGAGGCGGCGCGATTTTACCGTCAAGCGTCATCGCAGCCTTTAGCGTAACCAGCGGAATGTGGTGGCGAATGTATTTGGTGAAAGATTCGTTCAGTGCTTTCGCTTGTTCTTCCAGGATGCCGGAGGAGACGTCAATCCCGGCACTGCGAAGTTTGGCGAAGCCCTGGCCGCTGACGAGTGGATTCGGATCCTCCATGCAGGCGACGACGCGCGAAATGCCGGCGGCGATTACCCCGTCAGTGCAGGGCGCGGTTCGGCCCTGATGGGAACAAGGTTCCAGGTTGATATAGAGAGTTGCGCCGCGAGCTTTTTCTCTAGCTTGCTCGATGGCGAGGATTTCCGCATGCTTCAGACCGTCGTAGCTGTGGCTGCCCGTGCCGACGATAGAGCCCTTCGCGTCGACAATAACTGCACCCACGCATGGATTGGGTGACGTCAAGCCGATGCCTTGCCGGGCGAAGTCGAGGGCTTGGAGAAGGAGGAGTTCGTCAGTGTTGTGATCGGGCATTGAGTAGGATAACGTCCGGTTTCGTCGGACTTTTGCGTGATTCGCGCCCCCGGCTCAAAGCAATAACCACAAAGGACACGAAGTATCACGAAGGAAATCAGGCAAACAATGAATCTACAAAATCTTTGGCATTGAAGGGGAGCAGATCCCCGGCCTTTTCGCCGACGCCGACGTAGCGCACCGGCAGACCTAATTCGCGCGAAATGGCGACGACCACGCCGCCCTTGGCAGTGCCGTCGAGTTTGGTGAGCACGATACCGGTCACTCCGGCCGCTTCCGTGAACTGGCGCGCTTGCTGCAGACCGTTCTGGCCGGTGGTGGCGTCCATCACCAGCAAGGTTTCGTGGGGCGCGCCGGGAATAATCCGTTGTGCAGTACGACGCATTTTTTCCAGTTCAGCCATCAGATTAGTTTTAGTGTGCAGGCGTCCGGCAGTGTCGACGATGACGTAATCGCTATGGCGCGCGGAAGCGGCTTGCAGAGCGTCGTAGAGCACGGCTGCGGGATCGCCGCCGGCTTTGGTTCGGATGACTTCGGTTCCGGTGCGTTGTCCCCAGATTTCCAGTTGCTCGATGGCGGCCGCTCGGAAAGTGTCAGCTGCGCACAGCAAAACGGTTTTGCCTTGTGAACGAAAAACCTGCGATAGCTTGCCGATGGTTGTGGTTTTTCCCGTGCCGTTGACGCCGACCACGAGAATGACCTCGGGTGTGCCGTCAACCTTCTCGACAGGGCGCGTGTTGGCCGCATTCAGGATGCTGAGCAACTCCTCTTTCAACAGGCGCTTGAGTTCTTCCGTGTTTCGAATCTGCTTTCGATCTGCTTTTTCTCGAAGCTTGTCGAGAACCTCATGCGTGGTCGTGTTTCCCAGGTCGGCGCCTATAAGAGTTGCTTCCAGGTCGTCCAGCGTCGCCCGATCAATCTCCTTGCCGAAAGAAACGACTTCCTCGATGCGCTGGCTGAGATTTTCGCGGGTGCGCGTTACCGCCTCTTTCATGCGATCGAAGAGGCCCGGCTTCTGCTGCTCGTCCAGGCTGCCAAACAGGGTCTGAATCATAGAAGTTAGTTTCGCGCGCTAAATGTTAATTATAGCGGCAGGTGATGATTTCGAAGGGAAGCAAGCCTTTTCGATGAGTCGCAAAAAGAAGTGCGACGCCCAATTGCCCTACGCGGGAGCTTCCGAGGCAGCGGGTACAGGAGAAGAAGAGGCCGCAGGAATCGGCACAGCGGACTTAACCGGGATTGGCGGCGGGGGCGGTTGGCGGGTGATGCGAATGTCACCCCGATAGTAAATCGCGGTTATGGCCGAAGCTGCAGTTGGATCGAGGCGCTTGCCGGAAAGATTGTGAATGATCTTCAACGCGTCGACGGGGTCATGCGCGTGTTGATACGGACGGTTAGTGGTCAGCGCATCGAAGGTATCGGCGACAGCGATGATGCGAGGTAGAAGAGGAATTTCGTCTCCCTTCAGACCATGCGGATAACCGCGACCGTCGAGCGATTCGTGGTGCAGCTCAATTCCCGGAATCATGTCCTTCAACTGCGCCACTGGACGCAGGATCGTGGCGCCTTTGGTCGTATGTGTTTTCATGATCTCGAATTCTTCCGGGGTGAGCGCGCCCGGCTTCTTCAGGATGCGATCCTCGATTCCGATTTTGCCGACGTCGTGCAGTTGGGCAGAGATGCGTACGGTTTCAATAAAGTCTTCGGACACGCCCATTTCTTTGGCAATCAGCAGGGAATAGCGCGTGACGCGGTCGGAGTGGCCGCGCGTGTAGGGATCTTTTTCGTCGACTGCGCCAGCCAGCATCTGGATCGAGCCCATGAACAAGTCGCGATTTTCAGTAGCGGCGCGTTTCAGGTCGAGCACGAAATGCTCGAGCTCTTCTGACATGACGTTGAAGGTTTCCGCTAACTCGCCGATTTCGGTGCGGCTCTTGACGTGAACTCGCTGAGAGAAATCTCCGCCTGCGATAGCGCGGCTGAAATGAGTGAGGACTTGCAACGGATTCGTAATCCGGCGTGCGGCGAAGATACTGATGCAAATACTCAGAGCGATGGCCATCATGGCCAGAACGCGGGCGTTGCGCTGCATCTCGTACACACCGCGGTAGGCCTCGGCGCGCGGCTTTTGCACCACGACAGCCCAGTCCAGGTTAGTTACAGGACTGTACGTGCCGAGCATTCTGATGTTCGTGTTGCCGTTGCGAAGATTGAATTCCCGGGTCGCGGCTACCATTTGAACCTTGGTTCCCGCCTCGACGAAGTTGCGCACGATTTCGAGGTTCGACATGTCTTGCCCAGTGGCGTAGTCGGAGGTCGCGCCCGCGACCAGCCGCCCTTGGCTATCGACTACGTACGGGGTTAGGCCGCCGCGGTTGACCTCTTGCAGGCGCCGTATCAGGAACTGCAAGTCCACCACAGAGCCAATCATGCCCAGGAAGCTGCCCGCGTACATTACAGGAGTGCTAACCAGCACGACTGTGCGGGCGGATTTACCCGTGCCCACGACCAGCGCCTGGCCGTTATAGACTCGGCCGTCGCCAGCGGCAGCGTAGGCACGCTCCAGTTCGCGCTGGAGGAAAGCGTCGGGAGCGATGCGTCCAGCCGAAATTCCTTTGCCTTCTGTATTCAGCAGCGTGGCGTAAGCCAGGTCGTCCGACGAGGAAACAAAGTTTTCCAGCAGAGCGCGCAATTCGGGCGCTTCCACGTGCTCCGAAGTGATGTCGCCGCCGCTCGCCACTTGAAGTGCTGAGGCCAGATTCGCCTGCATCATGCGCAGGGATTCCTGGTGCTGCGAAATGTCATCCGCCAGCGAGCGCGTAACGGTATTCTGCAGAAGCCTTTCGTTGGTGATCAGGCGGTCGCGGTTGATCGATTCCACTTGCGCCGAGTAAAAGTACATAGGAACGACGCTGATCAATACGAGCACACTGAGGATCACGTAAAGAATAGGCAGGCGAGATGGCGATGGCAATTTCAGCGACAAAGTGGCCCTTAGGTGCTGGTGTTAGCTCAGCCAAAAGTCCGGCCAGCACTCTAAAATTGTAGCCTGATATCGTGGCTTCCAAGGATTACGAAGGTACCCCGAAAAGGTGTTCCTCTGGTGTTTGCGATGGGATTAAAAAGGGAATCGCTCTCGGGGTAGGATTTCGTGTAAGTGATTGACCCGCGCCTACATTGGGGCTTCGCTCTTGGCACTGCGGGTCATCAAATCGCGGATAGCATCTTGAGGTGACTTGCCCTGGTTCAGGATGGCATCCATCTGCGCGGTGATGGGCATTTCCACTTCGCGGGCACGCGCAAGTTCGACCGCCGCGTGCGTAGTGAAAACGCCTTCGGCCACCATTCCATGCATGGCGGCGATGATCTCTGGAAGTTTGCGGCCGCGGCCGAGTTCGACTCCCACGCTGCGGTTGCGCGAAAGGCCTCCCGTGCAGGTGAGGACGAGATCGCCCAGGCCTGCGAGCCCCGACATCGTATCCTGTCGGCCGCCACAGGCCACGACCAGGCGGGTCATCTCGGCAAGGCCGCGAGTGATCAGGGCTGCAATGGAGTTGTGTCCGAGGCCGAGCCCGTCGCAAACACCCGCGGCGATGGCAATTATGTTCTTGAGCGCGCCGCCAAGTTCCACGCCAGCCACATCACTGTTGGTGTAAACGCGGAAGCATGGATCGCCGAATTCTCGCTGAATGGTTTCTGCCACTCCGCTGTCGCGTGACGCGGTGGTGATCGCGGTGGGATCGCCGCGTGCGACCTCTTTGGCGAAGGTTGGTCCACTGAGCGCGGCAATGCGCGGCTGAAAGCCTCCGTCTGACGCGACGACCTGTGAGATCACTTCTGTCATGCGCAGCAGAGTGCCTTCTTCGAGACCCTTGGTAGCGCTCACGAACAGCATACGGGGCTTTAAGAACGGACGCATTTTCTGGAAAAGACCACGGCAGTGTGGCGAGGGCATGACGCTCACCACAATTTCGGCATTCCGAAGAGCTTCCTCAAAGCTGCCAGTCACTGAAACGCAGGCAGGAATCGGATGTTCTGGAAGAAACAATTCGTTGATCCGGCGCGATGAAATCGACTCGCGCACTTCTTTTTCGTGGGCCCACAAGCGCACCCGGTGTGTGCCTTTCCGCCCCAGGACGATGGAAAGGCTCGTGCCCCAGGCGCCAGCACCGACGACCGCGATCTCGCTCATGTGCGCCTCCATTGGAAGCGGGATTCGGTATGAGCCAGCAGGCGGCGGATATTTTCATGGTGCTTGACAATGATGAGAACGGAAGCCGCCGCGATGAAAATCAGCATCTGCGGGGTAACACGATCGGGCTCGAGCATCCAAGCCAGGAGCGGGAACACAGCCACGGCGAGGATGGAGGCGAGCGACACGTAGCGGAATGCAAGAAAGATCAATACGAAAATAGCTACCATCACCAGAATGGTTTTAGGGGTGAGCAGAACAAAGGAGCCCAGTCCCGTGGCCACTCCTTTGCCGCCTTGGAAACGCAGCCACACCGGGAACATATGACCCACTATCGCGAACAATGCCGCTGCGGCCTGCAGAGTGGGGTGCGTGGGGAAGAGCATGCCAGTAATTGCCACTGCGGCAAGTCCCTTCAGTAGATCGAAGACCAGGGTAAGCGCGCCCAATCCCGGGGAAGTGCGGGAGACGTTGGTTGCTCCGATGTTGCCGCTGCCGGTTCTGCGAATGTCCTGTCCGCGAAAGGTGCGAACCAGAATGTACCCGAAGGGGATGGATCCCAGGAGGTAGCTGTACGCGGCGGTGACAAGAAAAGCGGTCATTTTATTTGTTGCGCCAGCGGCGCTTTTCGGACGCCAGACTTTCCGGTCACTCCCGCGAGGACAGGATGCTCTCGCGACAGCCGGCAAGATGCCAGCGCTACGTTAGCGCGAAGCTTGCGATCTTTGTGTAGCGTGAACCTCCTCGCGAAAGCTGGCTTTGGTACAGAAAAAACTCGTGGGCCGCCATGGTACCAAAGTCGGGAGTGGGCAGAGCGGCCAATTTTTCTTGCAGGCGCTGAAAGTTCTGGTTGAGAGTGTCACCTTTGCTCCGACCGGGCGAACCCGACCCTCTGCCGCCGCGTGCCAGCGTGAGGTGAGGAGTGAAGGCATGATCTTCTCTTGGAATCCCGAGAGTGGAAGTGGCATCGTCGATAGCTTTTGCGAGAGCGGGGAGCTGTGGTCCAGATTCGATTCCGATCCAGAAGACGCGAGCTGCGTTTGTGGTGGGGAAGAAGCCGTAGCCCCGGAACGAGACCTCGAAGGATCCGGCTTGGATGCCGGAAAGAACGCGCTTGATTTCTTCTACCGTATCGTTCGGTTTTTCGCCGATGAATTTCAATGTGATGTGCAGCGATTCAGGACGAACCCAGCGGGCATCCGGCGCGAAGCCGCTCACGCCTTCCATGAAGCGCTGAATGCGCAGCCGGATGGCATCGTCAATGTCGAAGGCAACGAAGGTTCGCATTTAGCACTTAGCATTTGGCACTTAGCCCTTCTGGCTCCCCGAAGGTGTAGCTAAGTGCTAAATGCCAACTGCTAAATGCAGATTTACATCAGCTTCCTTCTCACCATATCCAACGCCTGCTGGCTGGCGAAGCGGCGGATGTGTTTGCGATCTCCAGGGAACTTGCGTTCCACGACTTCGGTTCCTGTGTCACTGGCCAGAGCGTGAAAAACCAATCCCACCGGCTTCGCGTCAGTCCCGCCATTGGGCCCGGCAACGCCGGTAATCCCTAAGCCCAAAGTTGCGCCAGTGCGCCGGCGAATTCCTTCCGCTAGAGCGGCGGCAACCTCGCGGCTTACTGCTCCGTGTTTCTCGATTAGGTCGCCGGGAACATCGGCGAACGCGGTCTTCATCTGGTTTGAATAAACCACGGCGCCACCGACAAAATAACGCGAGCTTCCGCTGACAGAAGTAATGCGCTCGGCCAACAGGCCACCCGTACAGGATTCCGCGACTGCCAGGGTCGCGTTGCGCATTTGCAGATAGTAGCCAACGATCTGTTCCATCGAATCGCCATTATCGGAAAAGACGCAGTCGCCGAGTTCTTCTTCGATCTTCTCGACCAACTGATCGACTCGTGCTTGCGCGGCTTCGAGAGTAGCTTCACGAGATTTCAGATGTAATTGGATTTCCCCAGCTCCCGCCAGGATTGTGGTTTGCACGTCAGCGTAGTTCTTATAAATGGGCGCGACGCGGGCGTCGCATTGCGACTCGCCCAGTCCCGTGATTTTCAGTTCACGGGTAGCAATGGATTGCGGCGGCAGTTTGGCCCTCAGGCGAGGCAGACACTGCTCCTCGAATAGAGCCTTCAATTCGTGCGGAGGCCCAGGAAGCAACATGATGATTCTTTCACGGCCCTCATATTTGCCGCTCATCCACTGTCCGGGGGCGCTGCCATTGGCGTTCGGCAAAACAGTTGCGCCCGCGATCACGTCTGCCTGCTTTAGATTGTTTATCGCCATCTTCCAACCGCGGGCCGCGAAGCGTTGCTCGAGACTGGTGATAATCGCGGGATCGCGGTGAAGTTCAAGTCCAAGCGCATCGGAGACTGCTTCCCGAGTCAGGTCGTCCTCGGTAGGGCCAAGGCCGCCCATGAAGATAACGATTTCGGCGCGCGAGACGGCGAGACTGGCTGCTCCTGTGAGACGTTCGCGGCTATCCCCGACGATGGTCTTGAAAATCACCTCAACGCCAAGCTGATTGAGCTTTTCGGTCAGATAAAGTGAGTTTGTGTCCTGACGAAAGGGAGTCAGCAACTCGGAACCAATGGCGACGATCTCTGCGTTCACGAATAAAAGTGTAAATGATTAGCCGAAACAAGATCAGCCACGCATTTCACGGATAGTTTCCAGGACTGAATGCTGATTGGTGAGTGCTTCTTCACGCAGAGACATCTGTCAACGGCAATCCCTGAATGTTTCCGGCGAGGTGATGGACCGCGCTATTGGTGGCCAGAACCAGCGAAAGGCCCGGGGCGAAGGCGAGTCCAACCAGTCCCGCACCCGCCACCGCTAATGACGCCTCGCCAGACGATGTGATTTTCACGATGCCGCGTTTGCCCGAGAGGGAAGCGGCCACGTAGAGATTACCGTCGATATCGAAGGCAATGCCCTGGGGACGTCCCAGGCCGCGGAAAAACGTCGACACATTGCCTTGGGGAGTGATCTTGTAAATGCAATCAAAACTCGAAGTAGTCGGCCCGGTCACGAAAAGGTCGCCATGGGGACCGAACGCCAGGTGATAAGCCGAAACGCTGGGTTCGAGCGTCGCGAAGACAAAGATCTGACGGTCGGAGCCGATCTTGAAAATTGTGCCACTACGGTCGCCGACATAAAGATTCTGCGCGCGGTCGAAGGCAATACCCGTAGCGATGCCCATTCCCTCGGCATACGAGGACATGGTGCCGTTCGGCGCGACGCGGTAAACGGTCCCATCAAAGCGCGAGGAAACGTACATTTGCCCGGCCCGGTCAAAAGCAATAGAGGTAGCGTTCATCAGGTCGGCGAGAAAAGGCTTGACGTTGTAGTTGGTATCGATCTTATAGATGGCGACCGGTACCTTCTGTCCGCGGCTTCCGGAAAAACTGACGTAGATGTTGCCCTCCGCGTCTAGCGCCGGATTGGTTACCGGATGGAGATTCTCTGCAATGGGAACAGCGACTTTAATCTGGTGTGGATTGCTAGAGTTCCCATTAGTCGAGACTACGATGGGTCCGGAAGATGCGCCTTGAGGTACGCGAGCCACCAGGAATTCATCGGAACTGATGACCACGGCGCCTTCGATTTCTCCAAAGCGCACGCGAGGCCGTCGCAGATCCTGAGGCCGTAAGCCGTGGCCGGTAATTCGTACTTCGCCGCCAGGCAGCGCGGCAGCCGGAACCACCGCCTCGATGTGCGGTTTTCCGTTAACATTCGTCTTGCCCAGCAGGCGATCAGAAATTCCCATGGACTTCAACTTCCTCGTGTCGCGCGTCCGCCGAACTACCGTGGTAACAGGCCAAAGTGCAACGCCAGTTGCATGATGGCCAATGCGTAAAGCCCAGCCCCCACATCATCTACTACGATGCCGATTCCCTCTGGAAGATGCTCCAGTTGACGCACCGGCGGAGGTTTCACAATATCGAATCCTCGGAAAAGTATAAAGCCCAGCAACATAGATTTCCACGACACCGGAACGGCAATCAGAGTGATGAGTTGTCCGGCAACTTCATCGATCGCCACGAACTGAGGGTCTTTCAAGCCCGTGGCACGAGCCATGTGAGTGGCTGCGGGAATGCCAACGAGTACAGCTGCAGCCGCGAGCAACGCCGCTGCTGCAGGCTGCCATTGCGGGTTAATCCAACCGCTTAGCAGCCACCAAAGCAAAACCGTGGCCGCCGAACCCCAGCTTCCAGGTCCGGGATGAAGGAGCCCTGTACCGAAAAAAGTAGCAACCAGCTTAGCCCAGAGTGGCGCACGGGGGCGAGACGATGGAGGGGGCAAGGAACGGGAGTCGGTTATTGTTTTTCCGTCCGACTCAGTCTTCGTCATCAGAATTGTCCGGCAGCCCACCCGACATGCTGTCCGATGTGTCGTGCACTGGCGATGACATCACGTATGCGCCGCTCGCCCATTTACCCAGATCGATCAGGCGGCAGCGGTCGCTGCAGAATGGGAATTCTGGATCTTTGCTCTTCACCGGCTTCTTGCAGGTGGGGCACTTCAGGTTCGGAGTCCGCTTGCGAGCCATAGATCCCTATACGATTTTAGCGACCAGGTCATAGTCGTGGGCTTCGGTAATCTGGCAGCGGTAGAACTCGCCCGGTTGCGGCTGGAGCCCTTCGGGAACGTCGTTCACAAAGACCTTGCCATCGATTTCGGGAGCGTGCATGGCAGTGCGTCCATCGAGCAGCAGGTCGCTTTCTTCGGATACTCCTTCGAGCAGCAGGTCGAGCTCTCGGCCGACCAGCGCCTTCTTTCGCTTCTTGCTGATGCGGCGCTGAATCTGCATCAGGTGTTTGCGGCGACGCTCGATCTCGCGGTAAGGAAGCTTCTCGTCCAGACCAAAGGCCTGTGCGCCTTCCTGATCGGAGTAGCCGAACGCGCCCATCCAATCAAATTCCGCCTCGCGTACGAATTCGCAGAGTTGCTCAAATTCGTTTTCGGTTTCGCCAGGGAAGCCGACTATGAAGGATGTTCGCAAGGTGACGTCTGGAATCGTGCGCCGCATCTTCTCAATCGAGCGCAGAAACACGTCGGCGCCTCCGCCACGTTTCATGCGCTTCAAAACCGTGGCCGAAGCGTGCTGCAACGGCACATCGACGTAGGCGCAAATCTTCTCGTGAGCGGCGATGGTTTCGAGCAGCCGGCCGGTAATTTTGTTGGGATAGGCGTAGAGGAAACGGATCCAGCGCAAGTCTTGAATGCTGGCTAGTTTCTCGATCAGGAGAGCGAGCCCGTCCTTCAGGCCAAAATCTTCGCCGTAGCAGGTTGTGTCTTGTCCGATGAGCGTGATCTCACGCACTCCGGAGCGAGCCAGACGTTCGGCCTCAGCAACAACGGATTCGAATCGACGAGAGCGGAACTTGCCGCGCAGTTGCGGAATTATGCAAAAGCTGCAGGGATGGTCGCAGCCCTCTGCAATCTTGATGTACGCAGTGTAGCCAGGCGTAGCCAGGACGCGCGGTGTTGCTTCGTCGTAGAGGTAATTGGGCAGGTCGGCGATAGCTCCGTCCCACGACTCGCGTGAAAACCGGCCTTGCGCTTCGCGGGCGTCGCCTTCGGGTCGCGATGTCAAAATGTTGAACGGGGAAGGTTTGGCTGGCGCAGGTGCGACTCCCGCTGCTGCGAGAATCTTTTCCAGTTCGCCTGTGCCTACGACGGCATCAACTTCTGGAATATTCTTGCGAATGTCGTCGCGGAAGCGTTCGACCAGGCATCCGGCCACCACGAGTTTTCTTGCGCGACCGTCGCTTTTGAATCGCGCCATTTCCAGAATGGTGTCGACGGACTCCTGCTGGGCGCTGGCAATGAAGGAACAGGTGTTAACCACAATGACATCGGCGTCCTCGGCGCGCGGAACCAACTCGGCTCCCCCTTGTGCCAGCATGCCCATCATGACTTCACTATCCACCAGATTCTTGGGGCAGCCCAGGCTCACGAAACCTACCCGTGGACGGGAGGGCGCCGACATAGCAGTTTCGGGTGCGTTATCGATAGCTACAGTGGACTTCTGATGAGGCATCGAATCCTTCTATTCTAACATCGGGAAGCAGGATTCAGCCCTCCTACGCATCTACCGTCGTGTCCTGATTTGCCTTGATTCGCTTTGACAGTGTACTGATAATCATCTTGTGGCGAAGTAAGCAGACGCGCAGGCTGTGGTTTGGGTTCTGGGTTCTTGTCGTCGCGATTGCCGCGTGGTTCTGGCCGGGCTTTAGCCAAATACGTTTAACACGTTCGCATGATGCGGTGCCTGCATTCGCACCACCATCCAAGTGAAAAGCACGCGATCTCGATCGTGAGGTTGCGTTATCGTGCGGTGACGTTCGAGACCTCTTCGTACAGCTCCGGCAAACGCTGTGCGTCCTCAGCGGAACCTCCAAAGCGTGCTGACTCATAGTGTTGGGTGAACTTCGCAAATGGTTCCCTTACGGCATCGTCCTGAATGCAGATCAGGAATTCTGCCGGAGTCTGCGCTGGAGATTTGGACCAGCCCTTCCTCGCGAGCATTCGCGTCATTCGTTCATACCAGATGGTTGCAGCCAGGCTCGGAGATTTTTCCGGACGAGCCGCCAGCCGACGGCTGCGCAAAGCTTGCCATAAGCGACGCGCATTGCTCGCCAAGAGTAGCAGCACCACAATCGCTCCTGCCTCAAGGCTCCACTTCACCGGCGAGTCCGACACCGTTCGTTGGGTTCGACGAGCCGCAGCCAGCAACGCTTCATGATGTCGGCGAGCCCAATTTCGCGCCCGCTGGAACCACGCGAGGCTATTGCGTGTAGCATTGCGGCCCAGACTGTACTGGTGCCCCGCGTCGTAGTCGACGACCCACTCCCGCCAGAATGAGGCCATCGCGTCCAGGTACAACATGCTCCTGCTCCAGCCGGTATGCATTTGTGCCGGGGCTGCCGGAGTGGGATCAAAACTGATCCATCCATAGCCCGGAAAATAGGCTTCCACCCAGGAGTGCGCGTTGCTGGCTCTAACCAGGTACTCCGAAGTAAGGTCGTTGAACTCCCCGGTGCGGAAACCGTTTACCACTCGCGAGGGAATGCCGACCGTCCGTAGCATGATTGCCATTGCGGAAGCGAAGTACTCGCAGTGTCCCTGCTTGCGTTCGAAAAGGAAATTGGCGATGGGATCGCGTGGAACAGTGCGCGGAAGTTGCAGAGTATACCCAAAATTCTCGCGCAGATATCGATCAATAGCGGCTGCCCTGTCGTAATTGTTCTCTGCGGAAGCTGTGATTTCCTTGGCCAGAGATAAGACACGACGGTCAACTGGCGGCAATTGCAGATAGTTCAACAGGATCTGGGGCGGATAGTCGTAAGTGGCGGTGCGTAGCTCGCTAGCACCAGGTTGAGCAATGTCAGAAGTAGTCTCATAGCGGCCGATGGGGTGTTCCGGGTCAAGGTTAAAAACCGCATCACCGTCGTCCATTGACAACAGACCGTAGTTGCCTTGGAGAACCCTCGCTGTTGGCGCCAGGAAGAAAACATTGCCGATCAAGGGCTCCATCAATACCCGATAGTGGATGGTCCGCGGCGGCACATACGATCGAACGTTTTTCCATCGTGCCCCGTTTTGCACCAGCAGAAAACGCCCGCCACCCTCGCTCGCCACCACGTGCTGAGCGTGCGGGTTGGACCAGGTCTTGCCATTGAAATTGTTCAACGTCACGCCGCGCCACTTCAAATCGTAAGACCCCTGCGGATCACCATCGATTTGGATGTGCATCACCAGTGAGTTCGACTGTTGGATTTCGCCGATCTGACCGAGTTGTACCTGGTCGCTGAAACCGGTGCTGATTTCGCGGCTGCGCGCAAACGCGCTGAGATACCCGTTTGATATGCGGGGCAGCACAAAGAAAATACCCGCGGCACCCAGCATGATCAGGAATGCAAGCACGGGCGAAGCCCCAGCCAGCGAGAAGGCCATTTGCCGGTACGTTAAATCATCACCCGATGAATGGGCTCGCACCGTAGACTTGCTGGCAGCGCGCCGCATCTCCATCAGGATGCAGGTCACAACCGCAATCAGCATGAATGCCGCAAACGCCAGCAGAAAAGTGCTATCCACGGTAAGCACGGCGGCAGCCAGCACCATCAGGAACGAGATCACCGCAAGAAAATAGTAGTCGCGGTCGCGTTTGGCGGAGAACAGGCGAACCACCATGACGAAAAGCACAAGATGCACGGTGGCGCTGACAAACACACCAGAGAACACGAAGTAATCCGCGAGATAGAAAGCCACATAGCCCAGGGTGAGTGTTGTGGTCCAGTTCTCGGGAATGAGCAAAGCGCGATGCGTGGCAAGAAGGTATCCGCGAAACAGTAAGGCCGCTGCGACGAGAAAAACTGTCGGAAGATCCAGGCCTCCCGTCGAAACCAGAGTTCCGAAGCCACACACGGCAAGCAAATAAAGCGCGACTTCAAAATAGCGCTGCACCGCCATAGGCAGCGGGGTAATTCCGGATTGCGGGCTAGAAGCGGAAGTCATGAATATTCAATTTAGTCCTGTCATTTCGAGCGGAGTCGAGAAACCTGCTTTTTCGTCGCACCCGCCAAACAGCAGATTTCTCGACCTCGCTCCGAATGACGTAGAAGAACTTCGTCTATTGTTGGCGATTCCACCGGGAAAGGGAAGAGTACGATCGGAATGTTAGAATTAAACAGGTCAGGCATCGGTCCCGCGCGACGCACTCCCGCCAACCCCGCCAGGTCCGGAAGGAAGCAACGGTAACGGGCTCTTGCGTGTGCAGTGGGTCGCCGGTGTCTGGCTTTTCATATACGACCGAACCCTCAATCCAAATCTCCCGCCAAACAGGATTCGTGCTCTCGTTGGACATCGCATTTCCGTTCCCCCATAATGTGGATCACCATCGCGTTGTGCCTGACGACTTCAAAAATCGAGTGCGTGTCCGGCTCTACCGAATGTTCCTGGAGTTGGGCAGGTGTCCCAGTTCAGCGGAGGTTGCGGGCTCTCTTCAGTGCGCCCCCGCCGAAGTGGCCACGGCGTTCGAAGAGCTCGCCACCGACCACATGCTTGTACTGCAGCCGGGTGGGGAAGTCCTCATGGCCAACCCGCTTTCGGCGGTTCCGACACCGTTCGTGGTGGAGACCGGCACAGACGCCGGACGCCAAAGCTGGTATGGAAACTGTATTTGGGATGCCTTGGGCGTGATCGCCATGCTGCAGTGCGACGGTCGAGTACGTGCGTCCTGCGGATGTTGTGGCGAGAGCATGATTGTCAGCGTTCGCAAAGGCGAAGTGCAGGCCAACCCGCCAGGCGTCGTGCATTTCGCTGTTCCGGCCAAGCGCTGGTGGGACGACATCGTCTTCAATTGAAAAACCATGCTGATCTTCCGGTCGGAGGACCACATCGAAAAATGGTGCAAGGTTTGGAAGCTCCCACGAGGCGCGGTCTTGAGCCTGGAACAAGCCTGGAAACTAGCCGACGCATGGTACCGCGACCGTCTCTCGCCCGACTGGCGCCGCCGAACGGTGGACGAAGCACACGAGTTATTCCACGCTCTGGCCCTCACTTCCGAGTTCTGGCGGCTCGCCTGAGCAAATCCAGTTAGACATTCTGCGTCCAATCCTGCAAAATACTGATTCTCATACCCAGGAGCAATCATTGACCAAATCCATTGGCGTTAAGATCAGCGCTCTCGGAACCTATGTCCCGCCCCGCCTATTAACCAACGCGGATTTGGAAAAGATGGTCGAAACCAGCGATCAATGGATTACCGAACGCACCGGAATCCGTGAGCGCCATATCGTAGACAAGGGGTTCGCAACCAGCGATCTGGCGGTTGAGGCGGCTAAGAAAGCTTTGGCCCAACGTGGCATGAACGCAAGCGATCTAGACGCAATCCTCGTGGGCACGGTCACCCCGGATATGCTTTTCCCCTCCACCGCTTGTCTGGTCCAGCACAAGTTGGGAGCAAAGGGAGTTTGGGGTTTCGATCTCTCGGCGGCTTGCTCAGCGTTTCTATACGCGCTGCAGACGGGAACTCAGTTCGTTGCCACAGGAACGCACAAGCGCGTGATGGTGATCGGAGCCGATGTGATGTCCTCGATCATCGACTACACCGATCGCGCCACCTGCATCATCTTTGGCGACGGCGCCGGCGCCGTCATCCTCGAGCCCGCCGATACCGACTCTTTAGGCATGATCGACTTCATCCACGAGGTCGACGGTTCAGGTGGTTGCTTTCTTTACATGCCCGGCGGCGGCAGCCTGCATCCTTCGACACATGAGACGGTCGACGAGAAGATGCATTACGTCCACCAGGACGGTCAGGCCGTCTTCAAATTTGCGGTACGCAAACAGACCGAGCTGTGTGAAAAGCTGCTGGAGCGCAATGGAATCAAAGCCTCCGACATCGACGTGTTCATCGCCCATCAAGCCAATAAGCGCATCATAAGTGCCACGGCGGAACGGTTGGGCGTGCGACCCGAAAACATCATCATCAACATCGACCGTTACGGAAACACGACAGCCGGCACGATTCCCCTCGCGATGGACACAGCCCGCCAGGAAGGCAAACTCAAGAAGGGTGACCTGGTGCTGCTAGCCTCGGTAGGCGCAGGATTCACCGTGGGAGCGACTCTATTGCGCTGGGCCTATTAACTTCAAAATCTCGAATCGCCCCGAACGAGAGGGCACGGTTTCCGCCGTGCTGCCAGAACTGACAACGGCTCGGCTTTAATCCGCTGGGACGCGCGCGCCATACCATCACCAGACTATCTCTACTGTCAGTGATGCCAGCCGGTTAAGACCCGCAAACCCCAGAATGCGGCTGCGCCAAACGCGAGAACGAACGCCACTCCGCTAATCCGACCCGATGAATCGCTTTTGCTCCAGCCCTGGAGCACGGCAACCAGTCAAATCAGGAAGAGGAAAATTGCGCCGCCCGCCAGACTCTTAAGCAGCATGGATTGATCTCCTCAGAAAAGCTTAGGAGTGCTGCCAAGTAGGGACAAGGCCGCCGATCACATTCGAATGTGAGGTTGACCGCACCCACTCTAAATACCGGATTCGGGCTTGCCCTTTGGTTGTTCGAAGGGTTTCTGCAAATACTTGCGAGCCTCCTCCAACGCGCCCTGCGTGTTGTCATTGGTTTGCAGAGCCTGCCGATATTCGTTGGTAGCGCGCTCACGCTGCCCGGTAATATCGAAAATCTTGCCTAATTGAATGTGGCTCCACACTTCCGTCCAACGCGGATCGCCGTCGCCATTCAGTGAATCGCGGTAAGCATTCGCGGATGCCTGATAATTCTTTTGCAGAAAGAACACCTCGGCAACCCGATAGTGGGCCAGTGAGCTGTTCTTATTGACTTCGAGAGCTTTGTTGAATTCCGAGAGCGCTCCAGCGAAATCGCCTTGCTGAACCAATGCCTGCCCTCGTTGAATGGACGCCCGCAGCTTTACGTCGGAGGAATTCCTCAACACGCGATTATCGGGATCAATCGAAATCCGCCTCGGTTTACCGAAGGTCTCTAGCGTGAAAGCCGAATCCGTACCCACCACATCGACGCGCTTTTCTTCAGTTTTACCGTCCGTGTCAACTTTCAACTCGACCGGCATGCGGAAAAGATCAAGATCCTGCGTGATCTGCCCCACGATGCGAAACCCAGGGCAGCGTTGATTCGCAGGGCACCTGTTTCCCAGCCGGTAAACCGTGTACTTCGTTTTAAATTCGGGAGCGCCCGTGGAATCAAGCCACTGGGTGAAAAACCAGGTGAGCTTTTCCCCGTAACTCTGTTCCGCGACGGACGTGAAATCGTCCAGCGACGCAGACTTGCCTGCGTATTTCGATGCAAAGGTGCGCATCGTCTGATCAAACTTCTGATCTCCTTCCACCCAGCGCAGCATGTGCAAAATCATCGCGCCCTTGTCGGTCGCCAGCGACTGGAACTCAGGCGAGAACATATCCAGCTTGCCAATGGTCGCCAGCGGCACCGCGTCGTAAGCCAGCGCACCCACCGACATATCTTTCACCACTTCTTCCAAACCAGCTTGTCCCGCAGCGTTTTCCACATAGCGCGCTTCCGAGTACCGTGCGAAGCCATCGCACAACCACCAGTCATCGATAGAGCCAGGACTCACCGAAGCTCCCCACCACTGGTGCGCGATGGTATTGGCCAGCAACCGGTAATTCACTTTCTCGGTCACCGCGCGGCTCGCGACCGCCGCAATCTCTGGGGCCCACGCGGAAGGCACACTGTCGTCCGGAATCTCGACCACCCTCAGCGTGGTTGAAGGCGCAGCTCCATAAAGGGTCACGTAATAAGTAAACTCTTTGATCGCGGTTTCCGCGTACATCGCGCCCAGGTTCTGGTGAACCGGCTTGAAAAACACGTGCAGGTCGACCCCAGCCTCGTCGCTCTTAAATTCCTGAAACGTTCCTGCAACAAGGGTGCCGGGGAAACTCGGTTTGTCCCAAACGAAGGTGTAGGTCTTCCCGGCCAGCGCGCTCCCGCTCGCTTTCTTCGACGAAGGATTGCCGGCAGTCTCCTTCCCGCTGCCAATAACGACCATGTGCGCAGGGACGGTGATGTTCATTGTGGCCGTGAACCGATTGATGCCATACGCATTCACTGGGAACCAGCGCCCTGCATACAACAGGTAACTGGTGTCATCGTTGATCGAGGCCAGTTTCATCCCTTGCACCGGGCTGTCGTCAGCGGAGTCGAGGGTCCCATCGTAATCAAATGTCAGAGTTGTTGAGTTGCCTTTACTCAGTGGTTTCGACAATTGCACCCGCACGGTGAAGTCCTGAGCGATGCGCTCGGCAGATAGCGTCTGCCCACTGTCATCGGTTACTTTGCTGACTCGCAAGCCGTTGTGCAGTTCAAAGGTGGCAGCGTTGATATCTTCCAACGCGGTAAACTTAACCTTCGCCCGCGCCGAGATCTTGTGGGTGTGCGGTGTGAGTTCCGCGTCGATCTGATAGTCATCGACACGAAGCCGCGTCTTCTCGGCGGCCCAAACGGGACGCGAAACCAAAACAAGCAACAAGACGAGAAAGCTAGTAATTGCCCGACGATGGCGCCGAGGTCGAAAGGACATTCAGGAATGTCTCCCGGGAAATCCCGCAGGTCTCTAAGCTCTATGATGAAGATTGTGACGCAAAAGATGCTGTCAGGACAAGGGTTAGCTGTTTTTTCATCCGCTTCCCGCATCTTTTGTCATTCCGAGAAGGGAAGCGACGAGGAATCTGGGCCTTCCTGACCACGCGAAGAAACATGGATTCCCAGCAAGACTTTGTCAGCAAGACGTAGCAAGCTACGCTTCTACAGGCGCTCGCCGCAGCAGTGCAATTATTTCATCTGCGGCCCGCTCGGCGGCATGAAGTCGGTCCATATTCGCGCCACGCAGCAAGGTTCTCACTCCAGCCAAACCCTCAATCATCCGAGCACGAGCCTGACCGTCCGGAAGAATCTCGCGAATCCCCGTGACCACCTTCTCAGCGGTGAAATCATGCTGTACCAACTCAGGGACAATCTCTTTTCCGGCAATCAGATTCACCATCGCAAAGTGGGGCACCTTGATCCGGGAACGTCCCAGCAAATAAGTCAGCGGAGACACGCGATACACCATCACAAACGGCGTACCGATCATCGCGGCCTCTACCGTAGCCGTGCCGCTGGCAATGATGCCTGCCCGCGAATGTGCGAGCGCCGCCAAGGCATCAGTAACCAGTCGGATCGGATGCCGGCCGCCGAGCAGCGCCTCAAGGAAACTGCGATCCAATGTGGGCGCGACCGGCAGCAGGAATTCATACCCCGAACCCAGCTTCGAAACCGACTCCAGAATTGTAGGCAGATTCATCCGTACTTCTTTCTTCCGGCTGCCCGGCATCAGCGTGATCCAGAGCTTGGAAGCGTCGAGCTCGCAGGTCGAAGCGTAGACCTCGCGATCAATTGCGGGCGGAGAAAGATCGGCAAGCGGATGGCCGACGAAAGTCGCATCCACGCCCCGGTCGCGGTAAAACTTCTCCTCGAAGGGAAAAATCACCAACGCCTTGTCGACGTATTTGCGAAGCAATCGAACCCGCCCTTGTCGCCAAGCCCAAAATTGGGGACAAACGTAGTACACGACAGGAACAGCGCGCTTCCGCATCTGGCGAGCCACCCGCCAGTTGAAAGCCGGAGAATCAATAACGATGGCAAGATCAGGACGCCGTCGATCGGCCTCTGCAATCAACTTGTGAAACAAACCGTAGATTTTAGGAAGATGGCTGACGATCTCCGAAATGCCGACTACGGCCAGATCTTTTGCGTCCACCACAGTATCGCAGCCCGCTGTGCGCATGCGGTCTCCGCCAACCCCGAAAAACTTGAAAGACGGATCGCGACGGAGTAAAGCCTCAATGAGTTGCGCCCCATACATTTCACCAGAAGCCTCTCCAGCGGAGATGAGAATTCGCACCCGAGCATTGTAAAGGGATACGCGAAATTGAGTCCGGCCGCATTGTAGCGCCGCCGTCTCGGCGGCTGTCGTGAGGGCGTCCCGCCCGAACAGCGAGCGCAGGATGCCCTCGCGACAACCGGCAAGATGCCGGCGCTACCCTTTATCATTGCCCGGCGGCAGCGGCAACGCTGCGGTTGCTTGCCAGCAGTTTCACCATAGCCTCGGCGTCCGCGGGCCGGGAGAACATGTATCCCTGGGCCATCTCGCAATTGAGTTGCTTGAGCAGTTTGATGTGCTCTTCCGTCTCAGTCCCCTCAGCTACGACCTTCAGACCAAGATTATGGGCAAGGGTAATGATGATTCTCACAATCTCGCGGCTCTCCGAATCGGTGTCCATGTTCATAATGAAAGCGCGATCAATTTTCAAGGTGTCCACGGGAATCCGGCGCAAGCGGCTAAGCGAGGAATACCCGGTACCAAAATCGTCGATGCTCAGGCGAACTCCCAGTGCCTTCAATTGAGAGAGCACCTGACCCGATTTTTCCGCATCGCCCATAGCGATGGTTTCAATAATTTCGAATTGCACGCAACCCGGATCAACCCCGGTCTGCTTCAGAGTCTTACCGATTTCGCTGACTAAGTCGCTTTGAGCGAACTCCTTCGAAGTGATATTTACGCTCATCGTCAGCGGTGGAGACGAAGGAAATTCAGTCTGCCAGGATCGAAGATGTTCGCAGGCTTCGCGGAGCAGTAGCCGATTCATGGGCACGATGAGCCCAATTTCCTCGGCCACCGCAATAAATGCAATCGGTGCAAGTATGCCCTCAGGACGTTGCCACCGCGTCAGGGCCTCAAAGCCCGTGATCTTGCCGGTCTGCACCGACACAATGGGCTGGTAGAAAACACGAAATTCTCCCTGATCGAGAGCTTTGCGCAGATCCGTCTCCAGCGTCAATCGCTTCACTGCACTCGCGTGCATGGCTGCGTCGGACACTTCGCAACGCGCCTTCCCAGCGCGTTTGGCCCGGTACATGGCGATATCCGCATCGCGCATCAGATCTTCCGCCTGGGTATGAGGACTGGTGCTGGAGGCAATTCCGATGCTCGCCGAAATCACTATCTCCTGCTGGTTTACGACAAATGGAGTTGTCAGTTCCGTTTGAATTCGTTCTGCAACGCGGACGGCCTCAATCGGGTCTCGGATGTCGTCCAGAAGGACGGTGAATTCATCGCCGCCGAGTCTGGCCAACACGTCGTCGTTGATCGGCTTGTCAGCCACACCACTATTGCGCGGACGCGACACCAGGTCGGCCCGGCGCACTGCGTCTTTCAATCTTTGCCCGATTTGAATCAACAATTCATCCCCGGCCGTGTGTCCGAGGCTGTCATTGATAATTTTGAATTCGTCGACATCGATCAGTAAGACCGCGAATTTGTAGTTTGCGTGTCTCTTGGAGAGAGTCAGAGCATGCTGCAGCCGGTCGAGGAAGAGAGCACGGTTCGGCAAGTTGGTAAGCCCGTCATGGAATGCGTTGTGGGCGAGTAGTTCCTCCGCTCGCTTGCGCTCGGTGATGTCGCGGTTCACGATCACCAGTTTGTCGGTCTGTCCTTTTGCATTTCGGATCGGGCTCGCGGTCGATTCCAGGGTGCGCCACGACCCGTCTTTGTGGCGTATCCGGTATTCCATCCGTTCTCCGGTACCGTTGAGGCGCGCGCTTTCCGCGGCAATCAGCACGCGCGGCCGATCGTCCGGATGAATCTGCTCCATCGACGAAGTGGTTTTCAAGTCCTCGGCAGAGTATCCAAGAACTTTTTCATAGGCAGGACTGTTGTAGAGCCGGTGGCCATTGCTATCGACCAGCGCGATCATATCAGCGGCATTTTCGCTGATCAGTTGAAAAAGCTGATCGCGCTCTGCCAACTGCCGTCGAATGCGATGAAGTTGCAGGTGCTGGTAGACGGTGTAAAAGTCGAAAAGCAATACCAGAGCTGCCAGCCCGCGTACCCATTCCCTCAGATCGAACCAGTACGAGGCTTCACTATCCCAACGAAACCAGGGGAAAGTAAAGGAGACGATGCCTAAAGTTAATGCCAGGGTTACAGCAACTGCGAACCCCCACAGCCACCATTCGCGTCCGTCGATGCGGCGCATCTCGACCGGAATCGTCTCGGGACTGCTCGGACTCACCTCTTGGAACTCTTGTGGCTTCATGCCGCTTGAATACACTCCCGCTACCGTGGAGCGATTCTAGCCTGCGGAAGAACGTGGGGAAGAGTTACGAAGATGCAGCGCCATCGGTGTTGGAGTCAGCCACAATTCAGAAGGCAGATGGGGAAAGTCGAAAGAGAACTATCCTGCGGTGAGTTTAGTCGTCAGCGTTGGCGGTCACCTGGGAAGCGGCAGGAAGCTCCTGATCCTTGTATTGCAGCTGGTAGAGCTTGTAGTAAATGCCACGCTGAGCGAGCAGTTGCTGGTGAGAACCCATCTCGCGAACCTGCCCTTTGTGCATCACAACAATTTTGTCGGCCCGCTGGATGGTCGAAAGCCGGTGGGCGATGATTACCGAGGTGCGGCCTTCGACCATTCGGCTGAGAGCATCGCGCACCCGGAATTCAGTTTCCGTGTCCACGCTGGATGTGGCCTCGTCGAGGATCAATATCTTGGGATTGTGCGCCAGGGCGCGGGCGAACGAGATGAGCTGCTTTTGTCCAGTCGACAGCGTGCTGCCGCGCTCGCGAACTTCTTCCTTGAAACCATTGGGAAGCTTGCGTACGAAGTCCGCAAGGTTCACGTCTTCGGCGGCTTTTTCTACGTCTTCGTCATCGATGCCTTCCGTGCCCAGGCGAATGTTGCTGGCGACCGTTCCGCTGAACAGAAACGGATCCTGCAACACCACGCCAAAGCGGCGGCGAAGATCGGCGAGGTCCATATCTTTCACGTCGACTCCGTCAATCATGATCGCGCCTTTCTGCACATCGTAAAAGCGCATCAGCAGTGAAATGATCGTAGTCTTGCCGGCTCCAGTGTGTCCGACGATAGCGACCGTCTCTCCAGGTTCGATCGCGAAGCTCACATCGCGCAAGACCCAATCGGGGCCGGAGGCAGTCGAGCTTTGCTCGACCGGACGGCCGGGGGTGGCCGTTCCTACGTGATCATTGGCTGGAATCGATCGATACGCGAACCACACGTGGTCGAATTCTATTCGGCCAGGGCCCTCTGGCGCCTTAGTGAGCGCGGGCGATGTGATTTCCACCGGCGCGTCGAGCAGCTTGAAAATGCGCTCGCTCGAAGCCATTGCCGACTGCAGAATGTTGTACTTCTCGCTGAGATCCTGAATAGGCCGGAAGAAACGCTGCGCGTACTGGATGAACGCAACCAGAACGCCAAGCGTGGTCATGCCGTGAATCACATCATTACCGCCGAACCAGATAACGCAGGCAATCGCAATCGCAGAAAGAATCTCTACTACGGGATAATAGACGGCGTGCGCCATGATCGCGTCTTTGTAGGCGTCCATGTGGACGGAATTGACTTCGGAAAACTTGTCGAAGGCGCGTTCTTCACGATTGAAAAGCTGCAGCACGACCATGCCGCTCACGTGCTCTTGCAAATACGCGTTGATCCGGGCAATGGCCACGCGGATCCGCCGGTAGGAGTCACGGACTTTATCGCGGAAAATCTTGGTTGCGATGCCGATCAGCGGCAGCACGGCAAAGGTGATTAGAGCTAGCTTCCAGTTCATGCGGAGCATGATGGCGATAATGCCAGCCAGCACGAAGATGTCTTCGAAAATTGAGACCACTCCCGAGGTGAACATTTCGTTCACCGCATCCACGTCGGTAGTTACGCGCGTGACCAGTCGGCCTACGGGATTCTTGTCGTAGAAACCGATGTGCATGCGCTGCAGATGACGAAAGATCTGGGCGCGCAGGTCAAACATCGTCTTCTGCCCGGTCCATTGCATGTAATAAGTCTGCAAATATTCCAGCAGGAAGCTGAAGACCAGCAGGCCAACATAGAGCGCGGCGACTTGCGCGATCCCAACCAGCGCGGTGTTGCTCAGGAACCGATCGAGTGGGGTGTGGAGGCCGTGCACCGGCGCCAGATAGCGGTCAACGACGATTTTGGTGAGATAGGGCCCGAGAACGTCAGCGCCAGCCTTGAGCAAAATGGAAGCCAGCGCAATCCCTACCTGCCACTTGTAGGGACGCAGGTAAGTAAGCAGCCGTTTCATCAACCGGCTGTCGTACGCTTTGCCTAATACTTCTTCTTCCGAGGCCATGGGCGGCTAATGTCAAAGATACCTTAGATAGATGGCAAAGAAACAGTGAGGATGGAAAAGGTTTTTGGGCTTGGGTTCTGTACAGACGTAACTTGTTACGTCTCAAGTTCGCTGGCAAAACTCCCAAGTTGTCATCCCGAGCAGCGCGAGGGATCCAGGTTTTGCTCGTGACCGGCAAAAACCCAGATTCCTCGTCGCGTGGCTCCTCGGAAAGACAACGGATGGATCATCGGCACGACAAAGAATGTGTCGGGTCCTAAGCGATTTTTTTCAGTACCAACGCTGAGTTCTTCGATCCGAAACCCACGCAATTGCAGATGGCGTGCCCAATTTGAGCTTTGCGGCCTGCGTCTGGTACGTAATCCAGGTCGCATTCGGGGTCGGAGGCTTCGAGGTTGATTGTTGGGGGGATCTTCCCGTGCTCCATAGCTATCAGCGTTGCGGCGAGGCTGGCTGAGCCACAGGCGCCCTGGGCATGTCCTATCTGCGACTTTAGTCCGGACATTGGGATCCGGCTTGCGTGCTCTCCTAAAGCGAGTTTCAGGGCGCGAGTCTCCACGCGATCATTCATTTCTGTGGAGGTGCCATGAAGGTTCACATAGTTGACGTCCTCGGCGGCGATGCCTGCCTCTTCGAGAGCCAGAGTAATCGCGCGAGCCGGCTCTTCCGGAGAATCGCTCATTCGGACCCGGTGGAAGGCTTCACAGGTCGAAGCGTATCCGGTAATTTCGGCGTAGATGCGGGCGCCTCGCGCACGAGCATGGACGTAGTCTTCGAGGATAAACATCCAGGACCCCTCGGCGATCACGAATCCGTCGCGGTCGGCAGAAAACGGCCGCGAAGCTCGCTCCGGCTCATGATTCCAGGATTGGGTAAGCGCTCGCAATAGCGTGTAACCTTTGATAATTCCAGGAGTGATTGGCGAATCCACGCCGCCAACCAGAAACATGGGCTGCACGCCCGCTTGAATATGTTGATAAGCGTAACCGAGGGCATCGGTCGATGAAGTACAACCAGCGGTGACCACGTGACTGTAGCCGCGAAAGCCGAAGCGCATGCTGATTTCGCTTGGAATTGTGCCCATGGTTCCGCTTGGAATGCAGAACAGGCTGACCTGCTTGACGTGTCCGGAGTGCCAAAGCCGGTATTGTTCCTCAGAGAATTCTTGAGCGCCGCCGCCCGTGCCCAGAATCACGCCGATTTCGCGCTTTTCTTCCATGGACATTGCAGCCGGGTCGAGCCCCGAATCTTGGATGGCTTCGCTCGAAGCGGCTACGGCCAGCGGCACGACGCGCGAGACGTGTTTGCGCTCGCGAGCATCCACCCAGGCAAGTTCGTCAAACTCGGGAATTTCGCCCGCGATGTGTACAGGCAGTTCGCATGGATCAAAGCGCGAAATCCGTTTCACTCCGGACTTTCCTGCGAGGACAGCAAGGCAGAAGGCTTCTTTGCCGATGCCGTTGGGGCTGACCACGCCCATTCCAGTGATAACCACGCGTGGAAGCGTCATCAGTTTGTGATTGTTGCTCCGAATCACTCAACCTATAAACCCTACCCTCGCGGGTTAGTTCTGAGAGCCGAGAAGAAACTCCAGCTGCCCAAGCGTCCCGCCAAAGTGGGATAATCGTCTAAATGCCTCTTGGCTTGTACATCTCCGTTCCGTTCTGTCGCACCAAGTGCAGCTATTGCAACTTTGCTTCCGATGTATTCTCCCGTTCCGTGTTCCAGCGTTATGTGGACCGGGTCTGCGCTGACATTAAACATGCCAACCCGACTGTAGCACGGATCGGCGCACGCATGGAGCGCGTTGTCGACTCCGTCTACCTCGGTGGCGGAACTCCTACTGTACTCGATATAACCCAGCTACAGGACCTGTTTGTCACAATTTCGCAAAATTTCGAGGTCCAGCCCGGAGCGGAAATCACAGTCGAATGCGCTCCTGGCACTCTGACTCCCGCCGTGATTGATGCTCTTCAGCGCTGCGGAGTGAATCGGGTGAGTCTGGGCGTGCAATCTTTTGTCGATCAGGAAGCGGCCTCGGTTGGGCGTCTGCATGATCGGAAGACGGTTCTCGACGATATTACCCGCCTGCGCGCCGCTGCGATTTCAAACATCAATATCGACCTGATTGCCGGATTGCCGCATCAGACGGTCGATAGCTGGTTATTCTCCGTGGAGCAGGCTGTTGCCTGCGAAGCCCCGCACGCCAGCGTCTACATGCTGGAGGTAGACGATGACTCACGTCTCGGCCGCGAATTGATCGCTGGCGGTACAAAATATCACGCTCACTTTGTGCCGGATGAAGATCTCACAGCTGATTTGTACCTGATGGCCTCTGAGCGACTGGAATCAGCGGGTGTACAGCAGTATGAGATTTCTAACTTTGCGCGGCCGGGGCATGCGTCGCGGCACAATCTGAAATATTGGACCCGGCAGCCGTATTTGGGATTTGGCGTAGACGCGCACTCGATGCTGCCAGCTTTAGAGGGCGGAGTGGAAGCGGTGCGATTTTCCTCTCCGGATTCGTTGGATGCCTTTGTTGCTGGAGGTTCGCCGAATCGTGTTCAGGTTTCGCCATCTGCAGCGCTCGAAGAAACATTTTTCTTGGGGCTCCGGCTGACATGCGGAGTGAACCTGCGACAAGTTGCGGCAACATTCGGAGAAGAAGCGATCGAAGGGATTTCCGAAACCATTGCCGATTTCGTGCGGACTGGATTGCTGGAGAGACAGAGAGACGTAATCCGTCTGACGTCGCAGGGCAGGCTTCTTTCGAATGAAGTCTTTGAACGGTTCATCGTCGCTCAAACTGCCGAGGTCTCTGCGCGGCAAAGTTGATCGTTTCGCGAATTACATTGGGCAACGATCACGTAGCCCCGGACGCCTCGTCCGGGGAGCAGCGCGCTGGAAAGATCACGGCGGGAGTGCTTCTTCGAATCGATCAGTGGGAAACCTGCTCTGCATTTCTGAACTTGGACGGAACGCGAGCTGGCACGTAAAATGGAAGTATGAGCAGCGATCTTAGCTTCGGCCCCTACGTAAGCATTGAAAATGGCAAGCGCGTGGTCAAAGACCTGACTTACGGGAATCCCACGCCCGAAGGCGTCGTGCTCACCACCATGGACAACGCGGTCAACTGGATGCGCAAGAACTCCATTTGGCCGATGACTTTCGGCTTAGCCTGCTGCGCCATAGAAATGATGTCCATGGGGGCGTCGCGGTTCGATATTGCGCGGTTTGGGGCCGAGGTATTTCGGCCATCTCCGCGGCAATCCGATCTCATCATTATCGCGGGACGCGTCGCCCACAAAATGGCTCCGGTGATCCGCCAGCTCTGGGAGCAGATGCCCGAGCCCAAGTGGGTGATCTCGATGGGAGCGTGTGCGACCTCGGGCGGGGTGTTCAACAATTACGCTCTGGTGCAGAGCGTCAACCAGGTTATTCCTGTCGATGTGTACGTCCCCGGTTGCCCGCCGCGGCCGGAGCAGTTGATTTACGCCATCACTCTGCTGCAGGAGAAAATTCAGAACGAGCGCGGAACGATCAAGCGCGCGCTGAATATTTCTCAATAAGAACACGTGAGGACAGCCGCCCTCGGCTGTCGGGTCGAGCAAAGCTCGACAGCGGGTTCGTCGGACTGCGATTTTATTCCGAACAATCTTTTTCGCAGAGCACTGGCGATGACGACCGCGCCAACATGGCCTGCGACACTATTTTTGCCGCGCGTTGAGCTTATCGAGAGTGCGCTTTAAGTCTTCGAGTTTCTGCCCAGCCTCGCCGAGTTTGCCTTCCGCTGTCAGGCGCTGGTAGTCGGCAAGGTCTCTGGCGGCTTCCGCGATCAGAGCGTTGAGATCGCCAGCGGGCTGAGGCGACGCGGTGGATGTGGCGTGCGCCCGCTCAGTCGGTGCCGCTGCGGCGCTTGTCGACGGGGCGGTCAAGGAGGAGACTGCTCCGCCAAAGAGGGACGCTAGCGCCGACTCGAAAGTTGGTCCGTACGCAAGCCGATCCTGCAGTGCGAGGACGACGAGTCGCAACTCCGGCATCGGACTCCTCTCCGCCTGCAGGTAAATCGGCTCCGCATACAACAGTGCGCGTCCGATCGGAATGACAAGCAATGCCCCGCGCCGCACGTGCGAGCCTTGCTGGTTCCACAGCGTCAATTGTCCGGAAAGCTGCGCGTTCTGATCGATTCGTGCTTCAATTTGTAGCGGGCCATCGACCAGTTTGGTTTTGGGAAAGTTGTAGACTACCGACGTACCGTATTGAGCGCCGTCGCTGCGACCGGCAATCCAGCCAATCAGATTGTTCCGGTTAGCCGGCGTGAAGGGCAGAATCTCGACAAACTCCGCGCCGTTTTCGTCCGGCAGTTTCATCAGTACGAAATTCGGCTGCATTACCTGTGTTCTTTGTTCGCCCCCTTCGCTCATGCCGACTTCGGTGGCCACCGTCCACAGATCCTCGCGGTTGTAGAACGCTTCGGGGTCGGTCATGTGATACAGACCGTATACTTCCGCTTGAAGTTTGAGCAATAACTCGGGATAGCGCACGTGCTTGCGCAGATCGGGCGGCATCGTGGCCGCGTCCTTGAACAGACTGGGAAAGATGCGGCGGTAGGCCGCAATGATTGGGTCGTCTGTGTCAAACACGTAAAACGTGGTCGTGCCATCGTAGGCGTCGATGACCACCTTGACGCTGTTCCGCATGTAGTTAATGGCGTTGTTTTCGAGACGGTAATGGGTCGAGTAGGGATAGGTATCCGCGACCGTGAATGCATCCATCATCCACGATAGACGGCCGTCGTCCCCGAGCACGATGTACGGATCCGATTCATAGGTGAGAAAAGGTGCTAATGCCGAGGCGCGTTCGCGCACGGTGCGCCGCATCAGTAGCCGGCTGTCAGAGGTTACGTCATCGCTGAATGGCAGCTTCGCCAGGTCGCCACGGTCGAGCGCGATGATGATTCGGCGCAGGAAACCACCAAGCACGATGCCGCCGTTGCCTTCATAAGACGTCAGATTGTTGGTCTGGCCTTGCGGGTAGTTGAATTCCTTCTGCCGCGTCTTTACGTACACGTCGGTATTGGTCAGCTCGCCGAAATAAATCTCTGGCCGCGTTACGTTTAGACTGCGTACCGTGCTCTGGACGGGCATATTGCTCAGGATTAGGGTGGGCAACCCTTCCGGCGTGAACCCATTGACTGGGTTCATCGTAATGCCGTAGCCGTGGGTGTAGATCAGCTTCTCGTTAATCCAGTTGCGGCTGCTCTCCGGCAGTTTGTCGACGTTCAACTCGCGCGCGGCCAGCATTACCTCGCGAGTCGTGCCGTCAATGTCATAGCGATCGATGTCAATGTCCGGGAAGTCGTAGTAGGTACGGATTTCCTGAATCTGACGCAGCGTGTCCTGGAGTGCGCGCCAGTCCCACAGCCGGATATTCTGCAGCGTGACCTGATTGTGCTCAGGATCGGCGGCCTCGACGGTCGTCTCTGCGGGAAACTCGCGCTGCGTGAGCCGGTCAAACCCGTAGGCCTGCCGAGTGAATTCAGTGTTGTGGACGATGTACGGCTTCTCGCGAACCAGTTCGTTTGGTTTGACGATAAAGCTGCTGACGTACCAGACGATGACTTGAAGTCCGATATAACAGACTGCGGCGGGAAGGACTGCAGCCACCAGCCAGCGTCCGCGTTGCATCGACACAGCGTTGGCGGCTGCGATCAGCGCGCCGATGATTAGTGCCGCGCAGACTACCAGCATCCCGGTGAGAGTCACGTGGGCGTCCGTGTAAGTCACCCCCCCGAAGATCGTGTGGTCTTCGAACAAGCGCTCGAATCTGCCGAGATACGCAAGTATCGCGAGGACGATCAACAGAAACGCAAATGCAATGGAGAACCCTCGCCAAGGTAATGTGACACTGCTGCGACGCGCCAGTACACGGGTTCCGCCGGTGATGAGGATGAAGAAAGCGGCGAGTGCACAGGTGATGACAGCCAGGGTGAGCAGCCAGCCAGCGATGAGCTGCCAAGCCGGCAGGGTAAACAGAAAGAAGTTAAGCGGCTTGCCAAAGATCGGGTCTACGACCCCACCAGGGGCTTGGGGCGTATACCAGAAAAGAGCGAGCGTAGGCCACTCCACGCTCATGCCCGCGCCGGTGATGCCGGCAATCACAATGGAGGCTACGAGCGCGATGAGGCGCAGGACTGGTTCGACCGGCAATTTCACCGGCTGTTGGCCGATGAAAATCGTGTGACCGCTCGGCAAGTCGGGGAGATGCGCCTGCTTCAGCGCCAGGAATGATCCGAACAGAATGAGAAACGTGGCCGCTGCAAAAACCGTGAAGATTCCCCACTGAAGACTTAAGGTTTTCCAGAAGACGTCTCCGTAGCCGAGCGACCCGAACCAGAGCACGTCCACGAAATACGACAACGCGGTCCGGCCGCCAAACAGAATACCCACAACCACGGCGAGAATGAGAAGCAAGCGGCGGCGAGACCGTGGAGCGCGCGTCCGCGGCCAGTCAATAGAGTCAGGCATTGCCCCGCCCCGTTTTTGTTAGTTTCATTGGTATTCGCATGATACTCCGTCTATCTCGCCAAATGGGTGCGGTCATCCAACTACTGGCTCGGTTTTAAGGAAAAACTATTTCACCGATGCGAGGACGCACGGTAGAGGATCGCGCCGATAAGGAGGTGATCGTACCGCGGATTTATGAGTTGGGGGGGACTGCCGAATGATCTGAAGGAATTCCACGATCAGGCTGGCTGCGTCGCCGCCAAGTTGCCAAACCGGACGCCGCGAGCTGCGACATGACCTTGGGCAAGGTCCCAGCTATTACCCCGGAACTTGGCTTGCCCTGCTTGGCTCCTTAGCTATAACTGCACCCACAGATACCCGGCTTTCATTGCGGTTCAATAGCCAGAGCAACAACAGAACGACCGACAGTGCCAGCAGAAAAAAAAGAATGCCACCTTTCCGATGCAAGTTCCCATGAAGGAATCCAGGATCGACGCGAGTTCCGAGCATGGAGATGGTGAAGATTCGAATTCCATTCTTGAAGATCGAAAGCGGTATGGCGGCCAAAACCACCGCGCTTTTCCGCCAAAGGGAGCGAAGAAACAAGTGCGCCAGCACCATGCTGGTCACAATCAACATAAGACTGGACCGCAAACTGCTGCATTCCTGCGCGACCTCAAGGGTTAATCCTGGTATCGATAGGATGATTCCATTTTGCACAACTGGAATCCCCAAGGCGGAAAACAGCACACTGGCAGATGTTGCGGACCCTTGCTGCCAGAAAGCCACAACCTTGTTTAACGCCAGCGCGGGAATAGGAACCAGCCAGAATAAGAAACAAAGAGGGAACAGAAACCGCCGAGACATGCGAGTGCCAAAACACAACACAAAAGATCCGATCCACCAAATCACCAGGGCCAGCATGCTGACCGTAAGCTGAGCATCGCTCTGTGAGGAAACCATCCAACGCGCATAGCCACCGACCAGAACCGCGATAACCAGCAGAGCTGAACCCAATCCAACCGCAGGTTTGAACGCCGAAGGCAGATTCTTTCCTTCTGCCAGGATCAATGCTGCGCTAATCGGTAAGATTAAAAGTAGGTGGGTGTACTCATCAGAACGGAGGGCGAGCGCGAAAGTCCGAAGTAGCGTCTGACAGCCGATCACCAACGAGATCGTGCACAGTAGCGCAAACCGTAGAGATGGCGATAGCCTTGTCACCGCGCTTCAGGCCACCGTTGCAAAGGAGACGTCAAGCTCCGATCCCTGCTTGCGAGAGAGCGGCATGGCGATTGAGACGGAACGGCTGCAAATGGTTTCATGTGATCCAGATCACAGACTGCGGGTTCTCAGGAGAGGATACTTCTCGACTGAAAGGCGACAAGAGTGTTTCACCTCCCCCATCTCCTATATACGCTAGCAGCGGTTTACAGCATAGTCGGAGCGGTAATACTTCGCCGACTCTTCAGGCCGAATTGTCGCATTTGCCTTCACCGGCACTCCTGCCCGAACCGGGAAGGCTCGCACCCTTGTGAGGCAGCGAAATCATCCTGTGTGGGCAAATGATATATCTCGAGCGGGGAGAGCGCGCACGGTTGGATTGATCAACTCGGTTCCCCAGAATATTTAGCGGCAGTCTGAGAAATCTGAAGTTAGCGGAGAAAGAGGCGAGCGAATTATTCTCCACCCCTCGATAATGCCACGACCGTGTCCATTTGATCGCGGACGCCGTTTTCCAGCACTTTGATGGTGAAGTTCACCGCAATCTTGGCTTGCGTCTCGACCGGTTTCCCGTTCTGCAGGTAGGGCTTGAATTGCCAGTGCTGCGCCGCTTCACGCGCTGCCGAAGCGAGAATGGCGGGACCGCTGAGCACGCGCAAGTCCTGTATGGTGCCGTCGGCGGCGATGAATGCCTGGAGCAGCACCGAACCCTCAACCTTCATTTGCCGGCTGAGCGAGGGATAAGCCGGTACTTGAGCTTTGACCAACTGCACCCGCTCGGCGGCAACCCTGGCCGGACCCGGTTCGGCTACCGTCGAATCTGCCGCTGCTAATCTGGAGCTGCGCGGCATCTCAACCTTCTCAGGATTACTGCCCAGGCGGACAGTGCTATTCGAAGCGCCAGCCACAACTTCGACTTCGAGTGGCGGAATCACATTACGGCTGATTGCAAGAACGGGCTGCCCGGCGATTGCCGGCTTAGCGGAACTTTTGGGAGCAGCGACGTGTTTAGCGGCAGTAGGAGCGGGAGCAGCGTGCGTTGCCGCTACCTTGCTCGGGCTCGGAACCCACTCAGGCGACACGTCGTCCGCGGCCGTCGTGTTCGTATCGGCAAACCAAAAGTCGCGGTCGTTTACTACCACGACAGCAAGCGCCACGAGTAGCAGAACCAGCGCGAAGAACATGCGGCTGCGATCATTTCGGTTAGCGGCACCCATCCGGTTCGTGCCAGCTTGCCGTTTTGTCGTCTGCTGTAGCATCTCTTAACTTTCGTGCTTCTGAACAATTGCTGATATGCACTACTAAGATGATGCCTTTCGCGGTGGGAGACAATAGCACGACGGGCCGATGCATATGGCACAACCGGGCCATAGAGGAAGAGAGTGGCGTTTGTTTAAAGCGGGCGTTTTTGGAGGGTTGGAAGTAAGGCGCCGTGTGATAAAGTAAGGAAACGGAGGAATCCTTGGAAAAGCAGGCCAAGATCACCAGCAAGGGTCAAATTACGATACCCCGTGAGGTTCGCCGTGCGTTAGGTGTTCGACCGGGCGATAGGTTGCTATTTGAGAGCGACGAAAAGGGAATACGCGTGCGACCAGCCAGGACAGAGAGTCCCTTCGCCAGGTATCGAGGTATCGGCAACCAGGGCATCGATTCCGGCCGCAAGGCAATTGTGAGATGGGTCCGGGAAATGCGTCGTGACGAAGACAGCCATTGATACCAACGTCATCGTTGCTCTCTGGGACCGTGACGCGGGGCTCAACTCGACCGCCCAGTCGGCTCTGGATGAAGCGCTTGCACGTGGGACCCTGCTTATCTCGGGCGCGGTTTTTGCTGAATTGATGGCTGCGCCCGGTCGGAGCGAATCCTTTCTCCATTTGTTCTGTCGGGAAACCGCGATCAGCATTGACTGGTCGGTGAAGGAATCTGTTTGGAGAGCGGCAGGGCGAGCCTTCCAAATTCACGCTGCACGTCGAAGAAAACAACGAGATCCAGGCCCGCGGCGTATTCTGGCGGACTTCCTGATCGGAGCCCATGCGCTTGAAGGAGGCCATCATCTCCTCACGCTCGATGACCATCTCTACCGCACCGCGTTTCCCAATCTGACCGTGGTGAAAGTTTAGCCGGTGTGCTGCCGCAGAGACTTCGCGCCCATCTTCTCAGATTTAACATACGGTTGCGCGGCAGTCAGGCCGTGCACACTTTTCAACACCTCAGTGGAAAACATTGTGGAAAAGCAGGGAAGTATCTTCGTAACTGGCTCAGCGAGAGATGCTTCTACACCTTGCACTGACTTGGTTGCTGGTACCTTGGTCAACGCAGAAGTTTCTGGAGACGTTTTGAAGATCAGACTCGACAAGCTGCTGCTGGAACGCGGACTAACAACTTCGCGTGAGCGCGCTCAATCGTTAATCCTGGCGGGCAAGGTTCTCGTCGATGGGCAAAAGATAGAAAAAGCCGGAACGGCAGTGGACCCTGACGTTGATATTCGCCTTCTGGGCGAAGATTTGAAGTATGTCGGTCGTGGCGGACTTAAGCTCGAAAAAGCGCTTGAGCATTGGCGCATCGATGTCAACGGTAAAATCTGTGTCGATGTGGGAGCTTCGACCGGCGGTTTCACGGATTGTCTGCTGCAACACGGGGCATCGCAGGTGATCGCCGTCGATACCGGCCACGGCCAAATTGATTTCCGTCTGCGCCAGGACGCGCGTGTGCGGCTGTTGGAAAAGACCAATGCGCGCTACCTGAGCAAGGGCGAGCTCGGCGAAGCCGTGGACTTCGTTGCGATGGATGTTTCTTTTATCTCCGCAACCCTGGTGATTCCCGCAGTCATCGCGGCGGCATTCTCCAACTCCGCGGCCGAGCGCCGCGGCCAGCAAATGGTGGTGCTGGTGAAACCGCAATTCGAGGTGGGTCGCGAACAGGTGGGGAAGGGAGGCATCGTCCGCGACCGGGCCGCACACGCGGCTGCAGTAAAGAAGGTTCGTCTCGCATTGATGTCGCAGAATTGCACGCACACCGACGTGATCGAGTCTCCGATTCTGGGCGCCGAAGGGAATCGGGAGTTCCTGTTGTTCGCGGTTTTCTGAGGTTGCTTCGCCCTCTGCCCATAAATTGTTTCGACGATTTCTGTACAATTCAAAGTTCACCATGGACACTGAGAAGACTCCATCCGCGAAAGGCAAAGCTGCAGCTATCATCTCTAAGCCGGGCAAGTCAGAAATCGCAAGTATTGTGCCTGGACTCCTCGATTGGTTTCGTCAGCACCAGTATCGGGTGGTAGTGGACCCTGAAACCGCTCCGAACGCCGCCGGCATCGATGTGCTCAGCCGCGATGAAATGGCCTCCCGACCTCTGAACTTCGTGGTCGTGCTTGGTGGTGACGGAACTTTGCTCTCCGCGGCTCGTTCTATGGCCAAGGCTGGAATTCCGGTGCTGGGCGTGAATTTGGGTTCCCTCGGATTCTTGACCGAAGTGCCGCTGGAGGAACTCTATCCAACACTGCAGGGGATCGATGACAGTAACTGCAACGTGGAAACGCGCTCCATGGTGCACTGTGATGTGTTGCGCAAAGATTTGCTGGTGGCCAGCTATGACGCGCTGAATGACATCGTGGTAGGCAAGGGAACGGTTTCCCGTCTCAACCATTGCGACGTGTACATCGATGGTGCTTTTGTCTCCGTCTATAAAGCGGACAGTCTTATCGTCTCCACCCCTACCGGCTCGACTGCTTATTGTCTCGCCGCAGGCGGACCTATCCTAATGCCGTCGGTGAATGCGTTCGTGGTGACGCCAGTCGCAGCCCACTCGCTGACGCTTCGGCCGCTAGTGGTGCCTGACACATCGAAGATCGATATCGTCGTCAACACCGGTTTCGACGAAGCGTATTTGAGCATCGATGGTCAGGTCGGCATGCCGATGTTCGATGGCGACCGCGTCGCTTGCCGCAAGTCAGAGCGCGAGGTCAAGTTGTTGCGCATCAAGGGAACATTTTTCGATGTGTTGCGGGCCAAGCTGAAGTGGGGACAGAGATGAATCAAGCGCATGCGTTTCGGCCCGTTCGCGAGCCGCTACTCCCACAGAGAAGGATGAGAATGAAATTCGCAATACTGTTTCTCATTTGTGTTTTCGCGAGTAATCTGTCGGCCCAGTCCAAGCCCACCGCTGACCTCATCATTACCAACGCCAAAGTCTGGACAGTGGACAAGACGCATCCCACGGCCCAAGCCGTCGCCGTTCTCGGTGATCGCATTATTGCAGTGGGCTCGAACGCTGATGTGGATGTGTTGCGCAGCCCTGACACCAAGGTGATCGATGCCGGCGGCAGGCTGCTTTTGCCGGGATTCAACGATGCTCATGTCCACTTCGTCGACGGTGGCTTACAACTCGATTCCGTGCAACTCAATGACGCCACCAGCACCGATGAATTCGTCCGCCGGGTCCGCGAACAAGCGCAGAAAACTCCGAAAGGAGAATGGATTAAAGGAGGCGAGTGGGACGAAACCAAATGGAGCCCACCCAATCTGCCCACCAAAGAGTTGATCGATCCGGTAACGCCGGACAATCCCGCATTCCTCGACCGCTACGACGGCCACGGCGCCTTGGCGAACTCTACCGCGCTGCGTCTGGCAGGCATCACGGCGCAGACTCCCGATCCAGCGGGAGGCGTGATTGTTCGCGATGCCCACGGCAATCCCACGGGCGCTCTCAAGGATGCGGCCAAGGCACTTGTCATCAAAGTGATTCCTCCCTTGTCCCACGAGCAGCGCCTTCACGCGATAAGGCGTGCTCTGGAGTACTCAGCCTCTCTCGGCGTTACCAGTGTTCAGCACATGAACAATGATGGCGAGGACAGCTCTATCGATATTCGAGCCTACGGAGAGCTTCTGCAAAGCGGTGAACTGACCACGCGCGTGTATGTAGCCCCAGCGATTTCCGACTGGCAGGACCAGGCTAAGGTCGGCATTCGCCACGCCTTCGGGTCTTCATTCTTGCGAATCGGTGCGCTCAAAACGTTTGCTGACGGGTCGTTGGGGTCGCGCACCGCATACTTCTTTGATCCGTATAGTGACGATGCCAACAACTCCGGTTTGCTGGGCAAGCAACTGCAACCACTTTCCCAGGTGCGGGATTGGATGACGCAGGCCGACGCCGCCGGTCTGCAACTCTGCACCCACGCCATCGGCGATCGCGCCATCTCGACCGTCCTCGACTTGTATACCGATGTGGTCAGAACCAATCGTGGGATGGAACGCCGCTTCCGCATCGAACACGCGCAACATATGGCCGAGAAAGATTTCGCGCGTTTCGCGCAGTTGGATGTGATCGCATCCGTTCAGCCCTACCAGGCAATCGACGACGGACGCTGGGCCGAGGCTCGCATCGGTCATGACCGCGCCAGCCGGACCTACGCTTTTCGCACTTTCCTGAATCATGGCGTGCATCTCGCCTTCGGTACCGACTGGGATGTCGCACCATTGAATCCCCTGCTGACTGTTTATGCCGCGGTCACACGTGCGAGTCTGGATGGCAAGAATCCCAACGGCTGGTTTCCCGAACAGAAGCTCACCGTCGCGGAAGCCGTCGAGGCCTACACGGCTGGCTCGGCATACGCTGAATTTCAAGAAAAGGAAAAGGGATCGATCACACCGGGGAAACTCGCCGATATGGTCCTGCTAAGCGATGACATTTTCACTATCGATCCGGTAAAGATTCGAGACGTAAAGGTTCTGAAGACAATCGTCGGCGGCAGGCTAGTGTGGGACGTGGACCGGAAGAAGCAGTATTCCACCGCGAACTAGCGTTCGCCGCGAACCAGATCCGCAACGGTCTCACGTTGCCGGATTACTTTGATTGATTTTCCGTCGACCAGTACCTCCGCGGGACGCGGGCGGGTATTGTAGTTGGAGGCCAGAACCATTCCGTAAGCGCCCGTATCGAGCAACGCCAAGAGATCGCCTTCCTGCACAACCGGCAGGTCGCGGTCACGGGCGAAAAAGTCTCCTGTTTCGCAGATCGGTCCAACTACATCGACCGTCTCGTGTACACCTTGCCCCGAATGGTCAGACACGAGCACAGGTACGATTTCGTGATAAGCGTGATAGAGCGAAGGGCGCAGCAGATCATTCATCGCCGCATCTACGACCAGGAACTTCTTCACCCCATTTGTCTTCTTGTATAACAAGCGCGTGAGCAACCCTCCAGCGGGCCCGACAATACAGCGGCCGGGCTCGAGCAAAAGATGCACCTTGAGATCTCGCAACGGTCTCTGCAAGGCGTCTGCATAGGAAGCGACGTGATCGGCAAAGTTAGGCAGACTCTGATTGTCATAGGCAATACCCAGCCCGCCGCCCGCGTCCACATATTTAATCGCATGACCGTCCGTGCGCAGCGCCCGGGTCAGATCTGCCACTCGCTCCATGGTCGCAGCGAAAGGCTTCACGTCTGTGATCTGGGAACCTATGTGTACGCTGATGCCGGCAATCTCTAAAGATTTTATTTCGGACGCACGGGCATACAAGCGGCGAGCTTCGTCAATGGGTATGCCGAATTTGTGCTGGTGCAGGCCGGTGGAAATATACGGATGAGTCTCGGCAGGAACATCCGGATTTACACGCAGGGCAATGCGTGCCTTCCTTTTCGCTCGTGCCGCACATTCAGCGAGTGCGCTCAACTCTGATTCGCTTTCTACGTTGAACAGTAAGACCTCGGCCTTCAGCGCGGCCAGCATCTCATCCGGCGTTTTGCCCACTCCGGAGAAGACGACTTTTTTCGCAGCACTCCGGCTGACGTGGAGCACCCGCTCCAATTCTCCTCCGGAGACCACGTCGAAGCCGCAGCCCATCCCGGCCAGCAACCGCAGAATGCTGAGGTTCGAGTTTGCTTTCACCGAGTAGCAGACAGTGTGAGGAGCCTTGCGAAAGGCGCGATCGAAGGCGCGCATGCGTTCACGGATCGTCTCCGCTGAATAAACATATAGCGGCGTGCCGAAGCGCTCGGCTAGAACCGCGAGCGAAACCTGGTCACAATGAAGCGCGGAAGAATCGCTATGCTTCACATCGCGATATGAAAAAGCAGGCGGACGGCCCTGCGCCCGATTCCCCGTACGCATCACTTGCGTTTCCCGGGATTGCCTTTGACGCGAATTGCAACCACCGTCTGATCGTCGAACGCCTCTTCCCCCGAGGCATGTTCTGCCACCGCTTTGAATATCAACTTCACGACCTCATCAGCTGAAGCGTTGGGATTCTCGGCAATGATTTCCCCCACCCGCTCGCGGCCAAAAAGTTCTCCCGCTTTGTTACTGGCATCCAGAATACCGTCGCTGAAAAATACGAACATGTCTCCCGGCTTAGCCCGGAAGGTGAATTCGTCGTAATCGGCGTCATCGAACAATCCCAAAGGCAACCCCGTGGCCTCGATGACCTCGATCGTGCCATTGTGGGAGTAGATGGGGCGCGGCAAGCCCGAGTTCGCGACTTGCAGGGTACGATTTCGATCATCCCACACGGCATAGATCAGCGACACAAACTGGCTCTCAATGCGCCGCTCACCCAGCGAGAAGTTAACCGCAGAAAGCATTTCCGCGGGTCCAGGCTCAATCGGTGCGTGGGAACGCAGAATCCCGCTGACCAGCGCTGCATAAATCGCCGCCGGTGCGCCTTTGCCACTAACGTCTCCAATCACGATAGCGGTGCGCGCCATGGAATAACTAACAAAATCATAAAGATCGCCGCCAATAGCCCGCGCCGGCACAAATTTCGCCGCTATATCCAGATTCTCAAGTTTCGGGAGTGTAGGCGGCAGAAGCCCGAACTGGAGTTGACGTGCCATCGCCAGATCGCGCTCGAGCCGCTTTTCCTGCCGGGCAATTTGTTCATAGAGCTGGGCATTTTCAATCGCAATCGCGACCTGCGCCGCCAGCGTAGTCACAGTTCGTTTGTGATCGTCAGTAAAAAAGCCCCGCCGCGTGTGCTCGAGGTCCAGCACTCCGATCACTTTATCTTTGTAGACCAGCGGCACCGCCAGTTCGGAGCGGGTCTCGGGGTTCCCCTGAATGTACCGCGGGTCCTTACTCACGTCGGGAACCAGTACTGCCTTCTTGTGTTGCGCGGCATAGCCTACCACGCCTGTTCCCAACGGTATTTCGCGTTTGACTTGGATGCTCTCCTGAAAGCGCTGCGAGAAGCGATGCTGTAATTTCTCTCCCGCATCATCCAGTAACAAGATGCTGAACATCTGATAATCGATCAGCCGTCGAAGCAGTTCGGCAATGCGCTTGAGCAACTCGTCGACGTTGAGAATCGATGTGAGTTCTCGCGCGATTTCGTTCAGCAAAACCAGGGTCCGCGCCTGACGCGTCGTACGTGTGTACAAACGCGCATTCTCGATCCCCACCGCCATGCGTGATGCTATCAGCGTCAGCAACCGTTTGTGTTCTTCGGTAAAGTGATAAGGCTGTGGCGATTCGATATCGATAACGCCGATAAGCCGGTTCTTAATAATTAACGGCACCGCCAACTCGGAACGCACGTTGGGAACTGCAGAAATGTAACGCGGATCGTTGGCAACATCATCGACCAGGATTGCTTCCCGCCGTTGCGCGGCAATCCCGGTGACGCCCTCGCCCACCTTGATCCGCATGCGCTCGGAGACTTCCGGCGCGTAACCCAACTGAAATCGAAAGCGAAGTTCCTGAGTTTTCTCGTTCAGCAGCAGGATGGCAAAGATTTCGTAATCGATAACCTTGCGTACCAGTTCAGCTACGCGGTGCAGCGTAGTGTCCAGGTCGAGCGTGGTGTTGACCACGTCGGCCACTTCCAGAAGAAGAGGGTCGACCTTGGATTGAAAGTCCGCCTTGGCAGCAACCATTTCCACTTTCCTATGATATCAGTCGCGTTTTTGCGGGCTCTGGGCGCAAGCGAGACGCCTGTAGAGACGTAGCTTGCTACGTCTCGGGTGGCGCGATCAGACTACTCTCGGGATGACGCAGATGTCCGGCAGGTTGCGGTATTTTTCCGCGTAGTCCAATCCATATCCGACCACGAATTCGTCGGGAATACTGAACCCGATGTAATCCGCCTTGATCGGTTGTTTTCGCCGCGAGGGCTTATCCAGCAATGCTGCGATGCGAAGAGCTTTCGGCTGGTGGCCGTGCATGATCCTCTGCAGATAGTTGAGGGTGAGGCCGGTGTCCAGAATGTCTTCGACCAGGATCACGTTTCGATCCTTCATCGATTGGTCTACATCTTTGGTCAGCTGCACTTCTCCGGTCGAGTCCCATCCGAACTGCAATTCATCGGCGGGGCTGGGACGGTTGCCGTAGCTGGAGACTCCGATGAAATCGAAGGTCGCGTCGAGTTGGATATGGCGTGCCAGGTCGCTGAGAAAAATAGTTGCGCCTTTCAGCACGCCCACCAAAATCACGGTTTGACCCGCAAACTCGCGGGTGATCTCAGCGCCCATCGCGGCCACGCGATGCGCGATTTGCTCGCGCGAGATTAGAACTTTGAGTTCGGTCACGGCGAACTATATTAAACTAGCACTCAGCATTTAGCACTCAGCATTCAGTCATTAAATTTGCTTTGAGGGCTGAATGCTAAATGCTGAGTGCTGAATGCGATTTCCCGCATCTAAGCCAGACAATATGAATCTCAATGGCATCAAACTCACCTGGCTAGGCCACGCAACCTTTCGGGTGGAAACTCCCGGTGGCAAGATAATCTTGATCGATCCCTGGGTCATGGGCAATCCCATGTGTCCGGAGAAGGAAAAGAGCGTCAAGAAAGTTGACATTCTGCTCTGCACCCACGGCCACTTCGACCACATCGGAGACGCAGTCGAAATCGCCAAGAAGCATAATCCCAAAGTGGTCGGTATTCCTGAATTGTGCGGATGGCTGGGAAAAAAGGGTGTCAAGCAGACGGCAGAGATGAATAAGGGTGGCACGCAAACCGTCGACGACATCAAAGTAACAATGGTGCACGCCGACCATTCCTGCGGCATCAAGGACGGGGATGAGACTGTCTACGGCGGCGAAGCCTGCGGGTATGTCGTGGAGTTCGCGAACGGGGTGAAGATTTATCACGCCGGCGATACCAACGTATTCGGCGACATGCAAATCATTCGTGAGCTCTACGCACCAGATGTGGCCATGATTCCGATTGGCGACCACTACACCATGGGGCCTCGTGAGGCTGCCTACGCCTGCAATCTGCTGAAACCGAAAATGGTTATCCCCATGCACTTCGGAACCTTTCCTGTACTGACCGGAAGGCCGAGCGACTTACAGAAGCTCGTGCCGAAGGTGGAAGTCCGGGAGATGAAGCCGGGGGAGACAATTTCATAAATTAAATTCATCGAGGACGGGCTTTTCGTCCGTCCGGCCTAGCAAGGCTCGGCTATGCGCGGAGGACACGAGTTGGCTAAATTGAAAACCACCAAGCCAGATTGGCAGATGCCTGGAATCGTCGCCGGGCCCGTTGAAGATTATCTCTATTCCATGCTTCCCCCGCGCGACGAGGTCCTCGCGGAGATGGAAGCCGAAGCCGCCAAGCGAAAGATCCCCATCGTGGGCCCAGCCGTCGCCCGCATTCTGCATCAACTGGCGCTTATGATCGGCGCGAAAACGGTTTTCGAGATGGGCTCAGCCATTGGTTACTCGACCATCTGGTGGGCGCGAGCCGTCGGCCAAGGTGGACTTGTGTTCTACACCGACGGAGATCGCAAGAACGCAGAACAAGCGCGCGGATATTTCGAGCGCGCAGGAGTCGCCTCGCGAATCAACGTCACAACTGGCGACGCGCTGGAACTTCTTTCCGAACACAAGCAAGAGTTCGACATAATCTTCAACGACGTGGATAAAGAAGACTATCCGCGTGTCTTCCGGTTGGCCGTGCCGCGCCTGCGGAAAGGTGGGCTATTTGTCACGGACAACGTCCTTTGGAGCGGCAAGGTCGCACAGAAAACGCCCCCGGACGCTTCGACCAAAGCCATCCAAGAGTTCAACGGGCTGCTCTACAATTCTCCGGATCTGTTTACAACGATCCTGCCGATACGGGATGGGGTTGCGGTCGCGGTGAAAAGATAGTTAGATCGACTTCACCGGAATTAAAGTCAGATCTTCCACCAAGCCGACTTCTTTCTGCAGAAACGGTTCGGCGTAGGTCACGCCGCCCAGCAGTCCGTAGAAACGTGCCATGGCCTCGATGCGGGTGCGAATCTCAGCCTGAGCAGGGAACAAGTCTCTGCCCGCATCCTGATCGCTGAACTGCGATTTGTAAGCCATCAGCGCCTGGAAACGCTCTTCGAAAAGCTCGCTGATGTCCACCACGAAAGTCGGCCGCACGTCATAGTAAAGCGTAGCGTAAATAATCTTGAACGGCCGGTGCGGCGGCAGCTTAGTAGCGCCGGCATCCTGACGGCGTCCTGTTGTCAGATCTGCGGGCGAGTCGCCCGCAACCACACTAAGGTCAAGCTTAGCCAATCCCGCCAGAAAGCAAGCTTCATATCCCAGGGTCGACGCCGTGTAGTGATCCGGATGGCGTCCCTTCCAGTAGGGAAGGATCACAACTCGCGGCCGCTGCTCGCGGATTACCTGCGCTACTTTCAACCGGTTCTCAAAGGTGTTCTCGACCCGCCCGTCTGGAATGTCGAGAGCGTGCCTCCATGAGACGCGCAATATCTTCGCTGCATCCGCCGCCTCTCGCGCGCGGTCTTCCGCGGTGCCCCGCGTTCCCATCTCTCCTTGAGTGAGATCGAGGATGCCAGTGCGCCGTCCGCGTTGTGCCATTTTGAGCAACGTGCCGCCGCAGGTCTGTTCGACATCGTCGCGGTGCGCCGCGATGGCCAAAATATCAAGCGGCACATCGGAAGTGGAAAGTGTGGACATATCAGTCGAGGCTTCCTTGTTCCAGAACCACGTTTTCGCGCACGATCAACCGGTGGACCGCCATCTCTTTCAAGGTTGGCAGGACGCGATTCACGTGCTCAACCTTGTCCACGAAGATGATGATCACAGGAAGCTTTCCTCCAGCGTCTACGAGATGACTGGTTTGAACTCGATGCCGTCCAAGGAACCCGGCCACGGCGTGGATTGCCGTCGCGGCGTAGACATTTTCCCGCCGCAGGTAATTGAGGATTTCCATGTGCAACGGCCGGTGATGCCATTGGTCGGCTTCGTTGAGATAGATCGTAACTTGAACAGCCATCGCGTCTGGCATTTTACAGCACCCGCGCCAGAGCCATGCCAGCCAGGGCTCCGCCGAGGCACAGCAAATTGTTGGCGAGCACGTTAGTGACGAGTAAAAGCCACTGTCCCTGCTCGAGGTAAGCCATGCTTTCAAACGCGTAGCTGGAAAATGTAGTAAACGACCCGCAGAATCCGACCACGATCAGCAACCGCCAGCGCGGGTCGGCCAGTATGCGTTCCGTAGTCCAGATGACGAAGAAGCCAACGATCAGACTGCCTGCGATATTGATGAACAGCGTCCCGTAAGGGAAAACGGGCCCGAGTTCTTTCGCGGCGTACCGGCTCAGAAGATACCGTGCATTGGCGCCGACTAATGCGCCGAGGGATATGATGAGAAAATCGGTCACGATGAAGTTCTCCCTACAGAGTTTGTAGGAGTTATCAGCCCGATCTCAGCAGTTCGACCCAGGCGGTTATGGCGAACTCCATCGCCGCAGTCATGATAACAAAATCCTTTGTAGCGCCGCCGTCCCTGGCGGCTGTGCTGAGGGCGTCCCGGCCGCACTGATGCAGGATGCCCTGAGGACAGCCGGCAAGCCAGCCCTGAGCGCAGCCGAAGGGCCGCCGGCGCTACTTCTTTCTTTCCACCAGGAATCGTGCCAGCTCTTTCAGCATATCCGCCCGCGGTCCGAAGCCCTCGAGCGAACCCATGGCCGTTTCCACCAGCGAGTCTGCTTTCTTCAGCGACTCATCGATGCCGAAGAGAGCCGGATAAGTCGCCTTCTCCGCTGCCGTGTCCTTGCCCGCAGTCTTTCCCAGTTGCTCGGAGGTCTGCGTAACGTCGAGCACGTCATCCACGATCTGAAAGGCCAGCCCGATCGATTTGCCGAAGGTCCTCAGCTTACAAACTTCGTCATCTTTCGCTCCGGCGTAAAGGCTGCCGCTCACCACGCTAGCAGTGATCAGCGCCGCGGTTTTTGAGCGATGAATATACTCCAGCATGGTCAAATCCGGCTTGGTGTGCTCAGCTTCAAGATCGATTACCTGGCCGCCAATCATGCCGTCCACGGTACCGGTGCCGCGAGCAATCTCTTCGATAATCCGGACGCGGGCTTCCGCCGGACAGCGCAATCGTGCCAGCGTTTCATAAGCCTGCGTCTGCAAAGCGTCGCCCGCCAAAATCGCGATGGCCTCACCAAAAACTTTGTGACACGTCGGCCGCCCTCGGCGCAAGTCATCGTTGTCCAACGCCGGAAGGTCATCGTGGATTAAGGAATATGTATGCAACATCTCCAGCGCGGCGCCCAGTTCTTCGATACCCGCGGGAAGGGACCCAGCAACCATCTTCCCGGCTTCCATGCACAGAATAGGCCGCAAGCGCTTGCCGCCGGCAAAAACGCTGTGCCGCATGGCCCGATGAATGGAAACCGGATGCTGTGTGGCTGGCGGCAGTAGGCGCTCCAGCGCCGCGTCAGTCAGCTCTCGGCCTGCCTCCAGGGTGTCTTTGAGCATGACGCTGAGTATAGCAACCGTCGTCTATCTTGCGGACACGATCAGGACTGCGAAAATAAAAGGACGCCCGCGGAGGCGTCCTTAGATTTTGTTGCCAAATACTTCTATGCAGCTGCGGATTGTGTCAAGGCGGCATTCTGCAGAGCCGTTCGCAGGATGCCTCGAGTATCAGACGAAGGATACACATCAACAGCGCCTGCGTTCAGCGCCGCTGTCCACATATCCTCATCCGCTAAGCGATGCGTACACACAATACAGGCCTGCGGGAACTCACGGGACAGATGCTCGACATCGGATATCGAGGCCGTCTCCATGTCCAAAATAGCCACACCTGTACGTTGCTTGGCAATGCTGGTGCGCACTTCCCCCAGGGACTGGACCTGGCGGACCGAACTGAATTTGCTGGCAAGGGCGGAAACGAGAGACTGCGCTACCCTCGAATCGCTCTGGAGGAGTACTACATTGAGAGGCTGCATTACTTCCCTCTGGCTTCTACCGCTAGGCACGGCAACCGGGCTGTGCCGAGTTACACGGGAGTGCACGCCGACACAGACGTTAATACTTATGAGCGGTGTAGCAACCGATGCGGCTTTTTATCTCTTCCCCACCGCGCTCTCGGTCAAGGGCTCAAACGACTCAGCCTGGAGCTTCCCGTTCTGCTTCAGCAGGATTTCCACTTTGCCTTCGGCCTGCTCCAGTTCTTTCCGGCAAGTGGCTGAAAGTTGCATGCCTTCCTCAAAAAGCGTCAGAGACTTTTCCAAGGGCACTTCTCCCTTTTCAAGCTCTTGTACGATCTTCTCCAGACGCTGGAGGCAATCTTCAAATTTTGCCAACTGGGTTTGTGCTCCTAGTAACTATTCTATCCACTTGGAGGCCAAATGTGTCTAGTAGAAAGTGTAATTTAAACAAGATTTAACAAAGCCAAACCGAAGTGGGAAGTGATCCAAGGAACAGTGCATCGGTTCAACTGGCGCCAGCGCCTTTACCTCCCAAGGCTTCCAGAACGTCCACCGCCAAGCTGTATCGGCCCATGGGCGCGCTGATCTGGGCCCCCTGCGCCATTTTGCGTACCGCGACCAGCATCTCGCGAGCGATCGCGACTCCTTCCTCCCGCGCTGCCTCCGGGGTTTTGGCCCTGACCATGCGCTCAAGAATGGAGTCCGGAACCGAGACTCGCAATTCGTTCTTCATGAATTCCGCATTGCGCACGCTCACCAGCGGCCAGATCCCGGCTACCACGGGAATCCGGCAGTGCTCGATCCGACGCAGGAAGCTCTCCAGCAGGCTGAGATCGAACACCGGTTGCGTGACAACGTACTCCGCTCCCGCCTGCACTTTGAATTCAAAGCGCCGGATCTCCTCGTCCATATCGCTCAGCCCAGGGTTAGCGCCGACGCCGATCACGAAACTCGTGCCCGCGCCAATCGGATTGCCGCCAATATCAAGGCCGCGATTCAAATTGTGAACGACGTTTACCAATCCGATCGCGTCCACATCAAACACGGCGGTGGCATCGGGATAGCTGCCCATCTTAGGCGGATCGCCAGTGATGCAGATCAAATTGCGAATGCCTGTAGCGGCTGCTCCGAGAAGATCCGACTGAATGCCGAGCACATTACGGTCACGGCAGGTGTAGTGCAGGATCGCTTCAATCCCCACTTCCTGCTGAATAAGCAACGACAGCGCCTGGTTGCTCATGCGCGCCGATGCCCGTGGACTATCCGGGACATTAATTCCGTCTACGCCTACCGACTTGACGAAACGCGCCCCTTCGATTTCCTTGCGAATGTCCGTTCCTTTGGGTGGAACGATTTCCACCATGGTCAGGAATTCGCCGGCGGAGAGCTTGGCGCCCAGTCGCGACCGCTGCTCCAACGGGACGGCGGCAGTTGCGGCAGGCTTGGCTTGACCCGTGGCTGGCGCCAAGCTTACCTTCGCGCGCGCATCTCCTACTCGCAGGGCGGATTTCATCACCCGAATATGATCCGGAGTGGTTCCGCAACAGCCGCCCACAAGCCGCACGCCCGCAGCCACAAACTTCCGGGCATAGCTGGCCATGTATTCCGGCGAACAAAGATAAATGTTCCGGCCTTCGACCGAGCGCGGCATACCGGCATTGGGTTGTGCCGCCAACGGCACGGACGTAACCGCTCGCATGCGCTCAACCGCTTCCAGCATCGCTACCGGGCCTACACTGCAATTACACCCGATAACGTCCACTCCCCACTCTTCCAGTCGCGAAGTAAAAGTCTCTGGTGTCGACCCATCGAGACAATTGCCATCCTCATCGATGGTCACGTGGGCCACCAACGGGATCCGCGGATTCACATCGCGAGCGGCCAGTATGGCTTGATGAATCTCTCCCAGGTAGCCGAATGTCTCCAGCATCAATAGATCGACGCCGCCTTCGACCAACGCCGCGATCTGCTCACGAAACGCGCTGCGAGCCTCCTCGAAGGAGGTCTTGCCCAGCGGTTCAATCTGCACTCCGATCGGCCCCACGGATCCTGCGACCCACACATCGAAACTCTTGGCAGATTCCCGCGCCAGCCGCGCTCCCGCAAGATTGATCTCATGCACTTGGCTGGCCATGCTGTGCCGAGCCAAGCGGAATGAGTTGCCACCGAAAGTATTGGTTTCAATAATCTCCGCACCTGCCTGCAAATACTCATGGTGGATACCGCGAATCAAGTCAGGCTGAGAAACATTCAACTCGTCATAACAGCGATTAATGAAGATCCCCTTACCGTAGAGGAGCGTCCCCATTGCGCCGTCGCACAGCACAGCGGACTGTTTCATTCGGGTCAGGAGGTCAGTAGGCATCCACTTCAGAATACAAGAGGACTAGTGCTTTTGCATCTACACCCGAGGCACGGGACACCAGCCGCGTAAATTCTCCGGAGTCGCTCTGTTATAATCCGCTTTCTTGCATCTAAATCTCTATCCTTCTTGCTCTTCGGAGTCCCAGGTTTGAAGAGAATCTTAGCCAGTATCTTTGTGCTTATAGCTGTCAGTGTGGTTATTTCCTGCGGATACAACAACAGCAGCTCTTCGACCAATACGCATAAACCCAGCGGCTTACCCTTCCGAGTGTTCGTTTCAAATCCGCTGTTTCCGAACGGTACTGGGACGAATCTACCGGTGCTGAATATTGTGGATGCCATGCACGACGTGCTTTCTGTATCGGTCGTCTCTTTGCTGGGTGACAGCGCCCAGCCGGGACTGATGGCAGTTTCTCCCAATCTGCAGTTCACGCTGATCTACAGCCCGAGCGGCAACTCGGTGACGGTGATCGACAACGCGACTGAAACCGTTGCAACCGCCACTGGGACCACCACCGCGTTGTCTCCCATCGCCCTGCCCGGCTTTACCGAGAGTATCGCCATCAGTCCTTTCTCTACGAGCGCCTATGCCGCCGTGCCGACTGCTCCGGTCGTCGGGCAGGCTCCAGGCGCGGTCGAGGTGCTGAACCTGCAAAACGGATCCATCACCGCATCCATCCCCGTGCCCGGCGCACACTTTGTTCTGTCGAGCCCGGACGGCAACCACCTCCTGGTATTCAGTGATAACTCTGACACCGTAACCGTGATCAACACCATCTCGATCGGAACCTCCACGGATCCAAGGAGTTTCGTCACCGGCTTCGACCGCCCTGTGTGGGGCATTTTCACCAGTAACGCGACGGCTTACGTCTTGGATTGCGGCCCGCAATGCGGCGGTAAAGCGGCAGGGGTTAGCATCCTCGATCTGGGATCATCAACTTCGACGAGCACCACTCCAGTAAGTGCTGCAACGTATGGTTTGCTGAACGGATCGACCCTGTATGTGGCGGGCACTCCGCCGCCCAGCCCGCCCGGAACGAATACTTGTGCGGGGACAACGACAGCGGCCACCAGGTGCGGCGAGCTGAGTATTCTAGACGCCAGCACGATGACCGTCACCGGTTCGGCCGTCATCACGGACGGGTACCACGATCGCATGCAGATCAGCCAAAACGGGCAACTCTACATTGGTTCCCACAGCTGCTCCAACATCAATGTTGCCGGCGGCGAAGTTCGCGGCTGTTTGTCGATCTTCAACACGAGTAGCGCGGGCGTCGTCATCCCACCAAACAACGGCGATGTGACCGGCATCCAGCAGATACCCAGTCGCGACATAGTTTATGTAGTCCAGAACGCCGCCCTTGCAATCTACGACACCACCACCAACAAACTGCAGGTAACGACCGGCAACACCCAAAACAGCAACGGCCAGGTCGATATCGTGGGCCAGCTATTCGACGTGAAACTCGTAGATTGAGAAAGATTTGCCGCCTGCTGCATTCTCACCTTCATTTCAAACGTAACATCGGCCTGGCTCCGCTTGGTTTCAGATTCAAACTCACTGAGATCTAGGGGGCGTTTGGGTCAAGAGCGGAAGAACAACAAAAAAGGGTCGGATCATGACTATGGAAAGGGCGTTCTCTTGCATGTGGACGCCGGTGGCAAACCGGTGTAGCATCGCGGGAAGCCGCGCCAAACCTGCCGCTCCCTCGGCAGCGGCAATCCGGTTCCGAGGTGGCTCCTCGATATGACTCGCAAGAGACATTCCCAGTCGGCGGTTGGCCTGCTGAGCTTCTTCGTGGCTGTTTTCGCATTGACTGTGCCTGCCTCCGCCGAGTGGAAAGAGAAGGTGCTCTACAGCTTCCAGGGATCTCCCGATGGTTCTTTCCCAGGAGGCGGATTAGTCTTCGACAAGGCTGGCAACCTTTATGGTGTAACTCTTGAGGGAGGCTCGGGCTCCTGTCCTCCCGCGCAGTGTGGCATCGTCTACCAACTGAGCCCACCGGCTCAAAAGGGTGGGCCATGGACGGAGACGGTTCTGTACGTCTTCAAAGGTCAGCACTACGGCGATGGCTCCTCTCCAGCCGGGACATTGCTTATCGACAGCTCCGGCAATCTCTACGGCGCTACGGGCTACGGTGGCACGGGAAAGTGCACGATCTTCGGCGGAGTAGTCGGCTGCGGCACCGTGTACGAGTTGTCCCCACCGAAGAAACAAGGCGAAGCCTGGAAGGAGAAGGTGCTGTACAGCTTCAAAGGAGGCAAGGACGGGCAGCTTGCCGGAGAGAGCCTCACGTTCGACGCCCAGGGCAACATCTACGGTGCGACCGCCTACGGCGGCGGCTATGGCTCGTGCAACGAACCCTACTACCAGCACTGCGGAGCGATCTATGAGGTGAGCCCGCCAAAGACAAAAGGTGGTAAGTGGACGGAGAAAGTGCTTTACGGCTTCAAGTCGGGGAAGGATGGAGCTAATCCCAACGGTGGCTTGGTCTTCGACGCGAAGGGCGAAATCTACGGGACCACCCAATTTGGCGGCTACCATCAAGGACAATGCGATCGCGGGGTGGGATACGAGGGCTGCGGCACAGTGTTTGCTCTGAAGCCGCCTGTCAAGGAAGGCAGAGACTGGAATGAGAGCGTCCTCCACCGTTTTGAAGGTTCCCCCAGCGATGGCCTGGGCCCTAATGGCCGCTTGGCTCAGGAAAAGGACGACTCACTTTACGGCACCACAATAGGCGGTGGAAGCGATGAGGACGGTGTGGTGTTCAAACTGATCCCGCCAGTTAATAAAGGGGACAGCTGGAAGGAGAGCCTGATTCATGTGTTCACCGGCGCCAAAGATGGCCAGGGGCCATGGGATGGCTTGGTCCAAGGCCCGGATGCCAATTTCTACGGGGCGGCGGGCGGGAGTCCGTCCCGTGGCGGAGTCGTCTTCCGGATGAGGCCGCCAGCTTTGACCAAAGGGGGCGCGTGGTCCTTTGATGTCCTTTACAGCTTCACGGGTTCGCCCGACGGCTACGACCCGTTAGAGCTGACTATCGTAAAAGGCGGCGTGATATTCGGGGTGACCGAGTACGGTGGTACCGGGCAGGCGTGCCAGGGCGGTTGCGGTGCGTTCTTTGAGGTCGCGCCGTAAGAATGCTTAAGGGCCCGAGCTATTTGCGAATGGAGTTCGCCCTGTTACTTGGAGGAGAAAGTATGAGAAATGCACCGAGGTCAGCGTCGTATTGGATGTTTGTCGCACTGGTAGTTATTCTCTGTTTCGCAAGCTCTGCGACCCGATCAGAGGCCCAAACTATAGGCAACGATGCAGTCTATAACTCAAATGCGAGGTGCTTTTCGACCACTTCTTGTGGGTTCTCCGGAGCCTTCATTGACGCCAGTGCAAGCGCACAGAATCAAGGTACCGACGTTTGCGCGACAATCTATAATATCCTTGCCGGGACTCCGCCGAATCCGCCCTACCCGTCGGCTGGGGCAGTGATTGACGCACGCGGGATCAGCGGTTCGGCACTGAAGTGCGCGGCGGGGACCACTCCGTGGAACAACGGTGCGACCACGGTCAGTCCGCCATCGACCATCCTGCTGCCTGACGGAACAATTCTCATTCCCAAGTCGTGGATTTTGCCCGCCAACACACGCCTGATCGGCGAAGGTGACAACCCTTCTGCGGCCTCTGGGACCACTATTCAAGCGTGCAACAGTAACATAAACTCGTGTTCATTTTCAGACGGCGCCATGATCCAATTTGGTTCATCCTTGGCCCGAGGGATTTCCGTGGAGAAGGTAACCCTCGACGGGCAGGGACAATCGATCAACGGCATCGTGAATTCAAATTCCGGCTCCCAGACTTATGTAGACCGCATCACACTGTTCCAGATTCTCGGTGTAGGACTCCTGCTTGAGAGCAGCGCCAGTTATTCCGGCCCGTATACGAACATCACGTTCGACACCGGAGCTTACACAGGGCTACCACAGACAACTTGCGCACAACTTTACAATGTAACGGGCGGGACTCACGGCATTCATGGGCTAACCTGCATCTCCCAGACAGCCGACGCGAATTCGGCGGTACTTCTAGACTCTTCCAACAACTCGATTGTACGGAGGCGACGAGTTCGCGGTTTTGCTTTCCAATGCGGATGATCCTGCGAAGTCGTGAGCGCCGAAAATCTATCTCACGGTTCCAACACCAACGCATGCGCCCGTGCCTTTTCGACAGCCGGCGCCGAAAACGGCCACACAAAAGTAAATCCCTCGTACCACGCTTTCCACTGGTCCATGAAATACGGGCTGAACAAATTCCCCGCCTCGCCCGTCACTAGGTTCAGCGTCGATTGATCCAGGTTCGCAAGATCAACCGTCATTCGTTCCGACGGCCCGTGGGTCCGCGATACGGCTTTTACTGTGTACTCGCTTCCCGACAACCGTTGCAATCCCGGACCCGACCAGCGCCGCAAAAGCGGAATCTTGCCAAAGATCGGATGCTGAATTTCCATCGGATGAAAATCTCCCCACCTCCACGAATTCAGGTCCTGAGGCGCACTTGAATCGTGCACTGGATCTGTATCGACCGCCGCCACCACCGCCGCCGTCAGCAATTCGTCATAGTTCGCATAGGCATCGGGCAACCAGCGCTTGGGCTGATGCTCGACTACGTTCTCCAACCAGACCGTACTCATCATCCAGCGATAGCTTTTCCAACTAAGGGTGGTTTCGACTTGTTGCGGATCTTTAGGCGCCGGGCCCAGTTTAGGCTCGAGCAGCAAACGCGTCAGTTCCTGCCGCGCCCGCACTGCAATCGTAGGCGCTGCCGAGTTCTCGGTCATCCGTCCATCCCACTGCCGCAGAATCTCAGCCGCCGCTTTGGCTCGCACCGCAGGATTCTTGGCATGGTCGACCGCATACACAAACCGCTCGGCGAAAAATCGATCCAGCTCGGAATAGATATCAGTCTCAAGCGCCAACATGTCCGCCGCGGAAAATTTCCTTCCCGACTCCAGCACGCGGTAAATGCGCGCCGATCGCCATGGAGCGTCCCACTCCGTGCTTAGCGAATATTTATACCCATCCGGGGTAATCCGGCTATTCGCGGTGGCAATGATCCCGGAAGCGGGATTGAATGTGCTGGGCAGCTTGTCGAACGGAACATAACCTACCCATTCGTGCGCATCGTCGCTGCCATTCACAGGCAAGCTGCCGTCCCCCGCGGCTCGAATGGGAATTTTTCCGGTAGCCTGATAGCCGATGTTGCCATCCACGTCCGCATACACAACGTTTTGACCCGGGGCATCCAGTTCCGAAAAAGCCCGCCTGAACTCCTCCCACTTCTGCGCCGAATCGACCGCGAAAAAAGGACCGCGCGTGCCGTCGTACAAAGTCCAGCGCAAAGCCAGCTTGCGCGTCTCACCCGGGACCATGTCCATAACGATCGGCCCGTGGCGCGTCAGCACCACGTCCACGATTAAATCCGGCTTGCCTTTCGCGTGGATCACCTCACGCCGATGCTCTGGCTGCTTCCATCCCCCCGGCGTCAGGTATTGTCCGTCCGCGTTGAACGTCTCAACGTAAATGTCCTCAACCGTGGGCCCGAGATTGGTGAATCCCCAGGCAATCCGCTGGTTGTGCCCGACGATCACATAGGGATATCCCGGCAGCGTGAACCCGGCCACATCGAAGTTGCCGCACGCCGCATTTGCACAATGGAGATGGGCTTCATACCAGAGATTTGGTATCTGATGTCCCAAATGCATATCATTCGAGAGCAGCGGCTTGCCCGAAACCGTATGCGCCCCCGAAACCACCCAATTGTTCGATCCTAGTACCAAAGGCCGCTCATCAAAGAACATTTCCTGCAATGGTGACGAAGCAGGAATCTCAGGCATCCGCGTTAACTCTGTCACCGAACTGTCCGCGCCCGAATCCTCGTCCTCATCGTCGTCATTCTGATCCCCACCCTGAATCTCCTGATCGAGACTGGGTCGCGACACCGTCGGCGGACGGTCATGCCAGGAAGAGTTCACATACAGATCCGCAGTCAACTCCGGCCCCAACTTGGCCAGGATTTTCTCCCGCCCGAGCGCATGACGCGGACTCGTGCTCAGATCCTCCACCATCTGGACCCCGATCAGCGCCGAATCCTCCGGCGTCCACGGTTGAGGCGAATATCGCAGGATGCGAAACTCCAGCGGCAACCGGTTGCGATGTGCTTCAACGAACGCGTTCACGCCCCGCGCGTAGGCCTCGAAATGCGACCGGTCCGCGGCCGACAAACTCTCTATCGTCTTTCGCGCAACAACTTTCAACCCCAGGATTCTTTGCTGACGGTCGTGCTCGATAAAGACTCCACCAAAAACTTCCGCCAATTCCCCCGCCGCGAACCTCCGCATCCCATCCATCTGAAATAATCGGTCTTGCGCCGTCACATAACCCTGAGCAAAAAACAGATCATTGAAATTGGCAGCATCGATCGTAGGAGCTCCGTGCGCATCGCGAATAACCGTCACCGGCGCCGAGAGTCCCGCAACTCGCAACCTGCCGTCAATTTGAGGCAGAGCAGACCGCGCCATGGAATAAAACCAGCCAATACCACCCGCAAACGCCAACAAAATCGCCCCAATCAAAAAAAGGACAAGTCGTGCAGGCCGGAAACGTGACGGAGAAGACGAAAGGGAAGTCGGTATCGTGACCATGCGCAACTTTGATTCTAGGTTGACTCTGCTGCCCAACACAAACTCGCAAGTGGTTTAACATCTAGTGGCGGAGGGGTAGCAGGTTTCTGCACAGTAGACTCCGCGGGTGATTCAGTCTGGAGGAACATTCGATGGTGAGGTCTGGGCTCCTGTGCGTGATATTAGTCGCAACTACGCTCGTGAATCTGGCCGCTCAAGACCTACAGAAGGCAACCCACAGCAATCAAGTCGTTCTGAAATACCTGGGAGCCGCGGGCTGGGAAATCACCGACGGAAACACCACGATCCTGATCGACCCATATCTGTCGCGAATCAACGGTCCGCCGCCACCGGAGGGGCATCGCATGGCCGGGGACACGCGCCGGGCCTACGGCTGGAGTGACGTCGCGGTGCCGGACGTGGGGGCCATCGATTCGCACATTCAACGAGCAGATTTTGTTCTCGTCACTCACACCCACACGACCACGTCCTGGACGTTCCTCACATCGCCCTCAAAACCGGCGCCGCAGTGATCGGTACCGAGAGCACAGAAAATGTGCTGCGTGCGTACGCTGTCCCTGAACAACAGCTGATTACCGTGCGGGGCGGAGAAGACTATGAGTTCAAAGCGTTTTCCCTCAAAGTCATTCCCAGCATTCACAGCGCCCTGGATCACAAGCGCTACTTCAGTTCGGCAACTGCCCCTGCTGGCATGAAAGCGCCGTTGACCTTGGAGCAGATGCACCCCGAGGGAGGCACTCTCGCCTACCTGATTCGTTTTCACGGTCACCAGATCCTCGCGTTTGGCGGAATGAACTACATCGAACGCGAAATCCAAGGACTGGAACCCGACGTTGCGCTGATCGGAGCCGGCTCTTCGCGCAAAGAAATCTACGACTATAGCGGCCGCCTCATGCGCGCCCTGCATTATCCGCCTTTAGTCCTGCCAACTCATTGGGACCAGTTTCTAACGCCGTACGACGCTTCGCAGCAGTCCGCAATCGACGCCCTGCAATCCTTCGTGCAAGAGATCGCCGCTGCGTCCCCGAAAACAAAGGTGATTGTGCCCAAGTATTTCGAACCCATCCCTCTTGAAGCCGTGGTGAACTGAGTACTCGAAGTTCGCAAGGTTCAGAGTGATGTGCCCGATCAGCTTTGGGGGTCTGTACGAACGACGTAATCCTGCCGACTTACATTGTAGGCAAAAGATGAGCTTTCCAAACGCCAGTGTTATTCTGTTCCCGCCGGGAGAGCCCGACGCCACAAGTGCTCATGCTGCAAAAGCGCATTGACGACCAGCCCAGCATCTCCCCTGAGATGGTTCGCGAAGCCCAGCAGATCCTGCACCAGCATCTCAAGCGTGTCGGCCTGAAACACACGGCGCAACGCGATACCATTCTGCGAACCTTCCTCGAGACTCGTGAGCATCTCTCTGTTAACGAACTGCACCGGCTGGTGCAAAAGAAAGATGCCCGCATCGGTTTCACCACCGTCTACCGTACCCTGAAACTGTTGGCCGAATGCGGCCTGGCCAGCGAAGTTGCTTTTCATGATGGCATCGCCCGCTACGAGCATCAATACAACCGCCGCAGCCACCATCATATGGTGTGTACGGAATGCGGCAGCTCCGTGGAATTTTTCTCGCCCGAGGTCGACGGCCTGGAACAGGAGATCGGAAAAAGATACCGCTACGCGACCACCCGCCACACCTTCCAGATCTACGGAGTCTGCGAGGATTGTCGCAAGAAGAACACCACCCGCGCCCTTGCCTGAACAACACTCATGCCTATTTCATGTCCACAATGTCACGCCGAAATCCCCGACAATGTCGCCTTCTGTCCGGGCTGCGGCCGCAGAATGTGGGTGCCGGGTCAGGAAACAACTCAGCCGGCAATCAGTCGACCCGCTGCCCGTGCGATCAACCCGCCAGCCGAAAGCACATCTGGCGTCAGCATCCCCACCCAACCCAAAGACAAGGTCATCGCCGCCCTGGCCTACGTCACATTTATCCCAGCCATCGTTTTTGTGCTGATCGAGCCGTTTAAACGCAACTTTTTCGTGAGATTTCACGCCTTCCAGTCCATCTTCCTGGCGGGCGCCACCATCGTGGCCGCAATCGCGATCCGCGTCCTCTATTCTCTATTTGCTCTGATCCCAGTGTTAGGGTACCTGCTGGCGTGGCTCACGTCAGCGGTCGCGCTGCTCGGGTGGATAATTCTATGGCTGGTGCTCGTGGTGAAAGCCCTGCAAGGCGAAATCTTCAAGCTGCCATGGATCGGAAACCTGGCCGATCACGCCTCGCACACATAGGCCCGGACGCCTCGTCCGGGCAGCCAAAGCGAAGCGAGGCCCACCGGACGCGAGCAATAAGCGGCTTAGACAGAAACCATGGCCCACTATTTAATCAATTCTTCACTCAACAAATGTATTGCCCCACCTTGGTAAAGCGATGCACGAAAGCCACGTGAGACATCTCTCCCGAGTGCGCCTCATCCGCTTCCGCCTCCCCAATTTCCACAACCGAAAAGTGGACGTAATCATAAATGTCAACATCCTCGACCCTCACTCGCAAGCCCGTAGCATCTCCACATATATCGCCGGCAGAAAGCTGAAAATCACGTATCATTCGACCCTCCAGTTTGTCGGGAATGTAAATTGATCGTTCGCGCGAGGCACTGGGGACCCCGTAATTCGCGGGGTCCCAGCGCACTCAGTCAGCAGTGATTAAGCTGACATGGCTCGACGCTGCGAGCGCGTCTCGCGAATCGAGGCCACGCCGCGGCGGATGTTCAACCATCCGTTCTCTTGGAGAAGATGGAAAAGGTCATAGCTGTAAGGAACCTCGCCGGTGATGATCTCTTCTTTGCCTTGTTCATCGGTCACGGCAAAGGCAACCTGCACCGGTTCATCGGGGGAATTTTGCTTAGTAAAGTGGACGAGTTTTACGTTCAGGGTTGGTTGTTCCTGAGTTTGTAATGGCATGGTTTTTCCTCCTTGAGTGTTAACCTACACCTTAGGAAAGGTCGATGTCACAAGTTATGCGAATAGTTTTGTAAAGCTTTGTCCTCAACAATGACAATTTTCCATAGCCCTTGTACAGACGTCGAAGGCCGCGGATAGAAGGACAGGAAGAGCAAGATTTGTGGTATTTGTTTCACGGAAATATTCAATCGCTTGTCGTGTCTTGTTGCAAAGAAGAGAGAAGTAAACTTCCCATGCCTCTTTTGTCGGGTGGGACGCTACGATGCAAACTATCGGCCAGTACCCGAGAAAAATTTTCACGCTCCTGTAAAGGATCGAGCAACGGAGGCTATACAGCTTTCCCTGTAGTGCCGCTCAGGAAATGTCTATTTATCGTCAGGCCTGCTTCGTACACTCCGAGTTAAGACCTGCAGATAGAACACCTCGGACTTAGTTTCGGAAACTCCTTCCAATCTCTGTCGACAATAGGATTTGGCAAGCAGGTTGCTCTTGTTCAGCCAATGACCAACTCTTTCGGAGGTTTCATGAACAGGAACAGACAGACTCACTCTTCCCGATTTCTTAGCCTGCTCGCCCTGGTATTTGGAATGGTGTTGTTGACTGCTCAACTCAATGCGCAGCAAAGTGGCTCGCCATCGCAACAGCCATATCCATCGCAGCGATCCGGCCAACAGCAACCAGGACAGACACCTGACCAATCCGCACAACCGGCGCCAGATTCCCAGGCTCAATCACAATCGGGCGTTCAGGTCTTCACCGGAACGATCGTAAAATCAGGCGATAAGTACGTGTTTCAAGATTCCGGTGGCGCCACTTACGATATCGACGCCCAGGACCAGGTAAAGCAGTTCGAAGGCAAAAAAGTTCGTGTACACGGCACCCTCGATCCCAGCACCAAGATGATCCACGTTCAGTAGCCTCTCTCACAAGCAGCAAGAGATTCCTGGAAACAAAGGGCCAGAAAACCGGCCCTTTTCTTATGGAGAATATATCGCCCTAGCGTCCGTCATTGTCCACCCTTTTTAGTAGTCTGTCATTTCGAGTTTAAGTAATCTGTCATTTCGAGCGCAGCAGGCTCGTCGGCGAATGCGGATGATCCTGCGAAGTCGAGAAACCTGCTTTTCCGCTCGCACCAGCCAAACAGAAAGTTCCTCTAGTTAATTCCCATGCCGGCAAACCCTGTGCTATCATGCGCGCAATTCACTTAGGAAAATTATCTTGGCCGGTCAGGGATGCTAACGCCCACTGTGTGCCGTCAGAAAAAGTCTTCGTTCCCCATCTCCCGGCGCGTGTTGCTTTCGATTTTGCTAGGATTGCTCGCGTTGGCAGCACTCTTATCTTCCTCGACTGTAGCCCAAGAATCCCGCAACCCGCTTTCAACCGACCCCAAAGCAGCCAAAGCTGGCGAATTTGAATTCCGAATCAACTGTGCTTTCTGCCACGGGCTGGGAGCCCGCGGTGGTGGCCGCGGCCCCGACCTCACTCGCGCCCACAAGCGTCACGGAGACTCCGACGCCGACCTTTTCCAAAACATCACCCAGGGAATCCCCGGCACCGTAATGCCCGCCAACGGAACCAACGGCCAAGGCGTCGGAATGACTGATGACGAGATCTGGCAGATCATCGCGTATCTGCGAAGCGTCCAGGTTCAGTCGCCGCTAAAGCCCATTGGCAACCCTGCCCACGGCAAAGACCTTTTTTATGGTGACGCCAACTGTTCGTCCTGTCACATGGTCGAAGGCAAGGGAGGACGTCTCGGCCCGGACTTAAGCAGTGTGGCCACGGCCCGCACCGTCGAATCGCTGATCGAGTCGGTCCGCAACCCCAGCCAGCGGCTGGCTTGGGGACTCACCGAATCCACTAAAGAGTTCGCGCAGGAATATGAAACCGTCACGGTTGTAACTGCGGACGGCCAAAAGCTCAAGGGCGTGACCCTGAACGAAGACCGGTTCACCCTGCAAATGATGGACACAACCGAACAAATTCATCTGTTCGAGAAAGACAAGCTGCGTTCGATTCAGACCAGCCGCAAATCCATGATGCCCTCCTACGACCTGACAATATTGAGTGACCACGATCTCGACGACATCGTCGCTTACCTTCTTAACGTGAGCACAAAATGAGAGCGCTGATATCGAACAAGCTTCCCGCCATCGTGCTGCTAATCGTCGCTGCCGTGGCTGTCAAAACGCAAGCGCAAGTCACGTTCGAACGTCTGCTCAACGCATCCAAGGAACCCCAGAACTGGCTCACCTACTCAGGTAACTACGCGGGACACCGCTTCAGCACGTTGGACCAGGTCAACACCACCAACGCCCATTCACTAGTCGCGAAATGGGTTTATCAAACTGCGGCTACAGGAAAATTTGAAACCACGCCGCTGGTCGCAGACGGCATTCTGTACGCGACCGGCCAGGACGATCGCGCATTCGCCCTCGATGCCCGCACCGGCAGACCTATCTGGCTATTTCAACATCAATTGCCCTCGGACATTCGCCCCTGCTGCGGCCGCGTAAATCGCGGCCTCGCCATCTTAGGTGACAAGGTATTTCTCGGCACGCTCGATGCCCACGTTATCGCCCTCGACGCCAAAACCGGAAACATCATTTGGGATGTTGCTGCAGTTGACTACAAGCAAGGATACAGTTTCACTCTGGCCCCACTCGCCGTAAAGAACCTGGTGATTTTCGGCGTCTCAGGTGGCGAATACGGGATCCGCGGTTTCATCGATGCCTACGACGCGAACACCGGGCAGCGAAAGTGGCGCTTCTACACCGTCCCCGGTCCCGGCGAGCCGGGTCACGAAACTTGGGAAGGCGACTCGTGGAAAATCGGCGGCGCCCCCGCGTGGGTGACGGGCGTCTATGATCCGCGAACCAACCAACTCTTTTGGCCGACGGGCAATCCTGCACCATCCAATCGTGGCGAAGGCCGCGCCGGCGACAACCTGTACAGCAATTCTCTCCTCGCCCTCGACGCCGACACCGGAAAATTAAACTGGTATTTTCAATTCACCAAGCATGACGAGCACGACTGGGACGCCACCCAGGTGCCCATCATGATCGACTCCGGCGACAAACACTTGATCGCGCAAGCCAACCGCAACGGTTTTTTCTACGTGCTCGATCGCGCCACAGGCAAACTGCTCTCCGCCAACGCCTACAGCCGTACCACCTGGACCGACAACAAAGATGCCGAGGGTCGCCCAATCCCGAACAACCAAAGCTCGCCCACGCCCGAGGGACGAACCGTTTGCCCAGGAGCGCTGGGCGCCACCAACTGGATGTCCCCCAGCTTCGACTCGCAAACCGGTCTCTTCTACGTAACCGCGCGCGAGCAGTGCGACATCTTCAGCACGGCGCCGCAACCTTACGAGGTGGGCCATGCTTATTACGGCAGCGCTTATTTTCCCTCCGATAAAGCTGAGCCCTACTGGGGCGCGCTTCGCGCCATCGATCCCGCAACCGGCCAGGTCAAATGGGAGTTTCGCCATCTTTCCCCAACGTGGTCCGGTGTGCTCTCGACCGCCGGCGGCCTGTTGTTCACCGGAGACGCAGAAGGAAACTTCATCGCCTTGGATGCCGCATCAGGCAAGCCTCTATGGCACTTTCAAATGGGCGGCGCAGTCTACGCCTCACCCATGGCATTCGCCGTCGACGGAAAACAGTACATCGCCATCGCCGCAGGCAGTTCCCTGTACGCGTTCGCCCTACCATAAGCGAACCTGGAACAACCGAGTCCGCTTCAGCGGATGGTACTGGCATGATCAAACGTTGCCGTAACTCGCCTATCCATGCAAAATGATCTCGCAGACCCGAGTGGATTTCCCTTGCCCAGGGTTCGTAACGGAGAACGCCGGAGCCTACGATGAAACGGATGCTTCCCATTCTGTGGATATTGGCCTTGATCGCGGTTTCCCAGGCTCAAACTCCAACCATCACCGGCAAACTCGAAGGCTCCCGCACCGCGGTCTTCAAAACGCCGAAGGACTCCTGCACCCAAAACGATATTCCCGACGCCATGGCCCGCGCCTTTCGCGATTCCACCGGCACCATCCATTTCGTCGCCGCAAGCTCCGACATGTTCCAAAGCCTCGGCCCAACTCTCGAGACGCTCAAGCACAGTTGCCACGCGGCATTCCATTCCGCGAACGATCCCAATCCGGCCGACTTCAACGATCAAGCCTGGCTCGATTCTTTTTATACCCTCGACGGCAAAACTATCGCGGCTCTATCCCACACCGAATATCATGGGTGGGCGCACCCCGGCGAGTGTCATACCCAGAACTACGGCGAGTGCGAGTACGACTCCGACACCTATCACGTTTCCAAAGACGGTGGCTATCACTTCGAATCCTTCAAGGCGCCCGCAAACTTTCTAGCCGGAATTCCCTACAAGTATCGGATCGACCGCGGTCCCATGGGCTACAGCGTGGACACCAACGTCGTCCAATTCAATGGCTGGTACTACGCCATCGCCACGGATTGGACCTGGCCTCCAAACTGTTCCGGCAACAAAGCCCCGCACCGTTGTCTGGTGCCCGGCGGCGGCGCGCCGATCCGCACCACGGATGTTTTCGACCCTTCCTCATGGCGCGGCTGGAACGGCACAGATTTCTCGGTATCGTTCGTCGATCCCTATCTCGGTCCGGTTTCGCATCCCAGGAAGCACATCTACACACCGGTGCCGTACATGTTTGCAGTGAACGCCATCAATATTTACCAGTCCGCGAATGTAGTCGTCGCCACCCTGTGGGATTATTGGGACAACGAACTGGGTCCCCCGGGTTTGTACCTCACCACTTCGACCGACCTGGTCAACTGGACCAAACCCACGTTGGTGGTCACGGTAAAAGAGCTCAGCAAAAATGATCCCAAAGGGAGCTGGCTCTACGCCTACTTTTCCTTGATCGATCCGAACTCGCCGGACATGAACTTTTCGGCTATCGGTGCCAACCCCTACGTTTACTATGTCCGCTTGAATACCAACAATGTCTACGATCGCGTCCTCTTCCGCCAAAGAGTCAAACTGACCGTCAATCAGTGACCGGCGATCGAGTCCCGTAGCTTCCCGCAACTAATCGGAGTCCTCAGGATTGGGGGGAAGGGCACGGTTTCAACCGTGCCACCACAACGCGATTTCGATTCAGGCCCCGCAGGGGAGCCTCGCGTGGATAGTTGGATCCAAAGCCAGCTTAGTCGTGTCACGCAAAAGCCATAACCTTGCTCTCCACCGAAACTCGATGGAACACGGCGATAAAGGGACTAACTCTGCAACAGCCGCGAAGCGGCGCCAGAATGCAGCCCACGGCGTAAGCCGTGGGTCGCCAGAAGGAGACGAACGAGCCCAGCGGGGCGAAAGATTATTTTGCGAAACGGTCTGACGCCCTCCCGCCGTCTGCTCCTTTACTTCATCCCCTCCAGAATCGAGCCCACAATTCCCCCAACGACCCCGCCCTGCACCGTTTCCTTGCGCTGCGTAGGCATGTACTCCATCAACTTGTGCGCCAGTTTAGCAATGGGCAAGGTTTGCAACCAAATTCTTCCCGGGCCGGTGAGCGATGCGAGAAAGATTCCATCACCGCCAAAAATCATGTTCTTGATTCCGGGCACCGTCGTGATCTGAAAAGAAACGCCCGACTGGAACACCCCCACGTGCCCCGGATGCACCCGCAAAGTCTCCCCCGGCTGCAGATCCTTCATCACTAGCTCACCGGAAAGCTCAATCCACGCCGTTCCGGTTCCGCTGACGTGTTGCAGCAGGAAGCCGTCGCCGCCGAAAACTCCCGCCCCCAGCGATTGCTGAAACCCAACGCTGATCTGAATCTGCGGGGTCGCGCACAAAAATCCGTGCCGGTGAATCATATATTCGTGTCCCGCGCCAACTTCGATCGGCACGATATGCCCCGGCAGTTTGGTAGCGAAGGAAATCCCTCCGGTGGCGCCGATGGCCCGGTACTCCGTCATGAATAGCGATCCGCCGCCAGCCACGCGCTTCAGCACGCCAAAGATTCCTCCGCCCCCGCCAAACTGGGTGTGCGTCGTCATCTGAATGGAGCTCGTCATCCAGGAAAGTTCACCAGCTTCCGAAATGACGGACTCGTTAGGATCAAGCACGAACTCAACTACCGGCATGGTAGTGCCGACGATACGACTCTGCATGGACGAACTCCTGTTTTTGGATTGCTTCGCGCTAGATGAGCTTTGGACCACGCGCTCAGCCTTCGATTGAATTTACACGGGAAACCACTAGTTAAACAAGCTAATAACCACGAACCACCCGCAAATCTGAACCACATATGAAGAAGGGTGCCCCATCTTTCCGCGCTCTATGCGGAAAGGTGGGAAACGAAAAACCAACCCTGAAATTGTCATCCTGAGACAGCAGGAGTCGCTGCCAGAGAGCCACTCCCGACGAAGACCCACTAGTTAATAAGCTAAGACGACGAACCCACCCGCAAATCTAAACGACATATGAAAGAAGGGTGCCCCATCTTTCCGCGCCCTATGCGGAAAGGTGGGAAACGAAAAATCAACCTTGAAATTGTCATCCTGAGGCGGCGGAGTCGCTCGTCAGCGAGCGACTCCCAACGAAGAACCACTAGTTAATAAGCTAAGACCACGAACCTACCCGCAAATCTAAACGACATATGAAAGAAGGGTGCCCCATCTTTCCGCGCCCTATGCGGAAAGGTGGAAAACGAAAAATCAACGTTGAAATTGTCATCCTGAGGCGGCGGAGTCGCTCGCTCGCGAGCGACTCCCAACGAAGGATCTCTGTACTGCCCGCAGACCAGGCAAGTACGCCGTCCGCCTGGACACCTGCTTCGTGGAGTGGCATCGCTGCAGTGGCTAAGATGTTTAACTGAAACCTATGCCACGATCCGACGATTCTGTGACGCCGCAGCCGCCAACTTCCACAGGCTCGCCTATTTCAGCGCGGAGCGTTCTCGGGCTTTCGGAATTTGTCGGCCACCGACGCGGGGATAGTCTGTTCCAATCGCCGCGCCAGCCATTCCTGCAATTCCGAGGTCAGCTGGGGAGAAAGGGAAGTGAACTGTAATCCGAGGTAGGTCTCTTTGCACCAGCAGACCGCCGCCTCGGCCTCGAACTGGGATTCGCGGCCCGGTAGCGTGAACTTTACCCGCACCTTAGTTCCCGGTCCGAGCGCGACGGGAGTCGTGATTGCGATTCCCCCTTCGCTGATGTTCCGGGTCTGCCCATGAACCTCGGGTTCGTCATTCGCGGAAATAACCGCCGGAACTTCAACCGGGCAGCGAAAGTAGCGGCGATGCTCGCGTACGATCAAACCGTAGGCAACCTTCAAATTTCGATCGATCAAGCTCGGCGAAAGCGGTCTCCGCAGCACGAAGTTCGAACCGGCTTTGAACGCAGCCGCGGTCTCTGCGTCACTGTCGCTGATGGTAAAGATCACGGCCGTCCGGTTCGCCGGAGACTGCCGTATTTTTTCTATGACGGTGTTGGCCTGTCCTCCGAGCTGGAAATCGACGATAACCGCTTCGAACTTTCGCCGGCTTAATAAACCCAGCGCCGTGGGAACCTCCGCGCATATCTCCGCAGCCATGGCCAGTTGTTGCATGGATACGCTGACCTGCGCGACCGTCAATGCATCATTGGATACAACCAGCACTCCCGCGATGGACGTTGAAGGCGCGCTTGCACTGCCGCTACTCATGTCTCCAAAACCTCTCGATACCGATTTAAGTTCTGCTTGTATGCTATCTCGTAGATGCGGATAGCAGCGATTTGCTGCCCGCTCCCTTCCCATTGCCGCCCGCTAACACCTGTCGGACTGCCGCAACCAGATCTGCTGAATCATTCTCTAACATTTTTTCTGACTTCACGAAAAATGCTGCCGCGCCTTCTTTTACCAGTTTGGCTTCATTGGCCTGAGACAGCCCGCTGAGCACGATGACTGGAATGTTCGCCGTTCGCGCGTCACCCTTAAGAGCCTTGAGAACATCCAGCCCCGTGACTTTGGGCAAAAGCATGTCCAGAAGGATGAGATCAGGAATCGACTCCCGAGCCATGCGCAACCCTTGCTCCCCGTCGACGGCACTGAGAACTTGATACCCAGCCTTCACCAGGGCTCGCGAACTCCCGACCCGCAGCAGCTTGCTGTCCTCGATTACAAGTATTGTCATAGTTTTGTTAGATGCTCAAAGACAAGCGCCGACGAGCCACAAGCGTTACCCACACGGCGACTCAGGATGAAAGGAGAAATTGCGGGGGAGGGACAACTCAAGCGGAACCGTTTTTCGGGTACCGAGATACCTCGGGAATTTTGAGAACCAAAACGGGAACCAATGCGCAGCTCAGCCTTGACCTTCCTGAATCGGGCGAAATAGCAAGCCGTCGTCAGGAGCGCTCCCATGCAACATCCGGCCAACAAATTCCCAGAACGAACCCGTAACCCATTCCGCTCCGTTCGGCAGAGAAAATCCGCTACTCGATTTCCAGCCGCAAGATGCTGTTAAATCAACAACCCTCAAGCAATTGTCCTCCAGTCATGATAAATGTCAAGGAAAACGGTCTTTTGTCTGGATTTCAGACAGTCAGGCTTCTGCCAATACAACCCGCATCGACTAGAGCCTTAGCCAGTTACCAACTTTCCCATATTGGGACACCGCTGACTTTTTAATTGATAGTGTTCCGGAGGAAGAGAGAGAAACTGCAGCAAAACAGGCCGCCAGTATTGGCGGCCTGTTAACCTACAGCCGGGACCTCGAGTTCTTGAAGAACTAATCACCCAAAACCGGCTCACCCTGCTCAACCTTAGGCTTCGAAGCAGTCAAAGCCCCCAGCGGAATAAACCCGTTCTCCGCGACCACCGGCTTCTCCTGCAAAACGACTTCCCGATAAAGAGCCGCCATGCGGGCATTGTAAGCCGCATCATCCTTCTGCGGACCACGCCCATCTTTCTTTCCTGAAGCCTGAAGCCCAACGCCTGCAGCCTGCTGTTTCGCATCCCGCGCCCGCAACTTCTCTTCGCGAGAGTTCTTGGCGATGCCCAGCTTATCGAGATCACGCTGCTCTTCGTTGGTTACCAGTTCATCCTTCAGCAGCAGAGAGTGCGCGGTGGAATCCATCTTTACGTTCTTACCGCCGGCAAAGATCTCGTGCCGTCCATGCTCCTCATACCACTTGGTCAGGGTCGCGGTCATGTGCATTTTCTCGATAATGTTCCGCCACCCCACGCCGGTGTTGTAAGCGCAGAAAGAAATCTCACCCTCCTGCGTCGCATAAGGAATAATGCACTGCTCGGTCCGCCGGAAATCGTAGTTGAACAGATCCTGAAACCACATCCCCGCGATAAACAGGAAATTCCACCGGTCCTGCCGTCGCTTCATCACATCGTCAATCGTCCGGTCCGGACCAACTTTCCCATAATTCTTCCCGGTAGCATTGAAGTTCTTGTCAAACTTCTTCAAAAGATCCATCAACTTGAAATGAGTAGGCGACTGAAACGGATCGTAGTTCTTCATCAAGCACAAAGCCATCCCCACAATCGTAAGAAACTTCCCCCGAGCCGCATCATTGACTTTCTGAATGTCTTTAGCGAGTTGATCCCCCTTCAAGAAAGCGGTTACCGGAACCGCCTCTTTGGTCTCCTTATCGATCATCACAGCCATCCCCGTCCCACAATTCGGGTGGCAACCGCAGGAGAGCTGGCCCCAGTTGTTTTTGGGGTCGTCTACGTGCATCAGGTCGGCCCAGTCACTGAAGGTTCCCATGAATGAGATGGGGAACCAGTCGCGGGATGGTTGGCCCAGGCCGGTTTGGGCTTTTACGTCGTGGGCTAAATGGGAGAGCGTGTAGCGTTGGGCTTCGCGGCGATCATCCGTCACGGCTTCGTCGCGGCCGGTGAAGCTTACTGGCTGGAAGCTGAGGAATCCGATCTTCTTGGGATTGTCGAGAGCGAACTTGATTATGCGTCCGACTTGCTCGTTGTTAATTCCGTTTACGATGGTGACTACCGGGACGATTTCGATTCCGGCGGTGTGCAGGTTCTCGATCGCCTTCAATTTCACGTCAAACAGGTTACCGACTTTTCTGTGGGCATTCGCGGCGTTGCCGATGCCGTCGAATTGCAGATAGGCGTAGCGCATTCCCGCTTCAGCCGCCTGCTGAGCAAACTCCAGGCTCTTCGCAAATTCGATTCCGTTGGTTGCGGCTTGCACGCTGTTGTATCCGACTTTGCGGGCGTAGCGCACTGCATCGAGGAAGTACGGCGAGAGCGTTGGCTCGCCGCCCGAGAACTGTACCGACATCTGCCGGCGCGGCTTGATCGTGATCGCGTTGTCGAGCATGGTCTTAATATCTTCCCAGCTCAACTCGTGGACGAACCCAACCTGGTTCGCGTCCATGAAGCACGGGTCGCACATCATGTTGCAACGGTTGGTGAGGTCGATGGTGAGCACTGACCCGCGTCCATACTTCACCGTGCTCGAGCCGTGATGATGCAACTTCTCGTCGTTGTGGGCGGCGATGTCGCGGCCGGGGAATACCTCTTCGAGGTGCTGCGAGAAGTCGGTGTCAATCGACATTACATCTTCGAAATGACCGTGAATGGCGCAGTCCTTGACCATCAGGATCTTGCCGTCGCGCTCGACGATCTCGGCCTTGATCTCGCCGATTTTTGAGTTGCTCAGCACTTCTACCGGGAGCTTGCCATCAAGAATCTGCTGGCGAATTTCGGGGACACACTTCGGGCACAGCGAGTCCGTGGTACGAGGCCAGCCTAGCGGAGGCTTGGTCTTCTCATACGACTTGAGCAGCGGCTTGTCCGACCACTTGGGCTTAGGCGACGGATTCTGTTTAATCCGGTTGGCGCGCTCGAACACCGCCCATACGCCTCTGGCGGCTATGGTCACTGCTTTCTCGACGTACTTTACTGGCTTGTGCATGTCCTCTCGCTTTCTATTGCTCGGGATTATGGCAAGTCAGGTATCGGCCACTTTTCCCTGGGGCTCAAATTCAATTGTGTAAACGTTCGAACCTGTAGAGCCTACCCTTGTCTGACCTTCACTCCCCACGCTTAAACATCAAGTTCAAGAAGCCCTCTCGATGGACCTCTCCCTGGGTTTCATTATGTAACTATCCTATTGAAGACAATGCCGGGATGGCACGTGTAACTCAATGAAAGGGGGAAAATCGGGGTTTAGCGGTGGAATGGTGCATTGGATGGGTGTAAGTGATTGAGGGATTAGGCTTTAGGCTTCGGGCTTCAGGCTTCTGGCTTCGGGCTTCCGGCTGGGTTGAATGGGGGTGTCGTAATCATCGGAGTCATCAAAGTTGACTAGAATTACAGGGCTACAGCTGTGGCTTCCCGAGTTGGCACTCGCTTACGACGGATGTGACGGACGAACTTGTTCCGACCGACTGGGTCCCATACGATACGCTGGGGCCCGTGGTGTAATTAGGAGCACAATAGCCTGTCCAGCTACAAGGTGCGGGTTCGAATCGAGCCGGGTCCACACCGCTCCTGGCCTTGGTAGGGAAGCCGACGGGGAGTCTAAGGGCTGGCAGACTTATTAAGTAACCTTGAGTTTCAATCTGCGTCTACCGATAATCAATCTTGTAGCTGGACAGGTTACACCCCGGGCCGACGACGGCTCGGGGTTTTGTTTTTTGAGCGCGACGTCTAGCTCAGGCAGAGCTTCAGCGGCAGCACCGAGGCGTAGCGCGAGAAATCGCGGTCGGTAGTGAGAATCTGCCAGTTTCGGCGATGGGCGGTGGCGCAGATTAGGAAGTCTATCGGCGATCCGGCTATGCCTCGGGCACGGCATTGGTTGCTCATGTGAGCGGCTTCTTCGTAATCGTTAATATTGAGGGGAACCTGGTCAAAGGCCCGTAGTTGGTCGCGCACTTTGTTGAAGGTGGCCTCTTCGCGTATGCCGGAAAGCAATTCCTGGCGGATGGGACCTAGCAGCTGAGCGCGGCCGTCTTGGATTAGTTCACCCAATTCGGTCGTCAAGCGCTGCTCGCGAGGATTCAAGTTGGCTTCTCTTCGGCGCAGGGCCAGTGACCAGATGGGCGTGTCGATTAAAACCAGCATGGTCAGGAGCGCTTTCTGCGCTCCGCTTTGTAGTCGTACTTAGGATCGAAATCGACCGTCCCGAATGATTTGAGGATGCCAAGCTGCTTGCGGCGCTGCACGTATTCGGCGAGGGCGGCGGTGACCGCGTCTTTTTTGGTTTTGTGGCGGCCGACGCGGCGGGCTTCTTCAATTAGGTTGTCGTCGAGGGCAAGATTGGTTGCCATGTGTAGATTATTACACATATAACTGTGTAACGCAATGGAAGGTTGGGCCATTTTTCCGGTTGCTTTATCGCCTCCCACCCTTCCGCAAAGAACGCGGAAGAATGGGGCACCCCTCTTATATCTGTGTTTTTGGATTTGCACCGTCAAGGCTGAGCCACCCGCCTACGGCGCTCCTGGGACTTTGAACAGTGCTTTCATACCCCGCTTAAAGTTCTCAAGTGTTGCGCCTTCTGTATATTCAGGCTTCACGGATTTAGCACCTTGTATCCGACCCACATGGTCAGATCCCTTGGCTCTGGGCCGCCAGCGATGTTATACCCAGGCCATCCGCCAGCAAGGTTTAGTATCTGGTTGGAAAAAATGCCATAGAGCAACGTGCCATAATTCTTGGTTGCCGGAGAATCGAGGAAAACAATTCCACTAAATTGCCCGTGCTGCACGAACCACTGCTGCTGATCCTTTAGGTTCTTGATTTCTTCCTCTGAGAGTACCCACTTCACTGTCCAGCCTGCATGGTCGAACACATCCCGCAGAACCTGTGCGAACGCATCGCTTTCTCTATCGCAAGCCAAGCTGGCAACTATTATGATCGGGTTCTTGTGCTGCTGCTTCATCTCAATAGCTACATGGTTAAGCTGTGTGAATGAAAACCCTCGCTGTTCGGCTGTTAGTCTCCTATCTGGACGATAGCAGACAGCATTCGTGTCGATAATTTTCTTTGACAATTGGGCTATAGATTGTTGGGTCTGGTTTGCGGTCGTTTGCTCCCCGATTAGGGCACTATAGTTCTTGGCGAGCAATTCATCTCTAGAATGAAGCGCAGCGTCCTTCGCATAACTCTGGTCCTTCCAGAAATTTCTCTCGATTACAGCTTCCTCCTTCTGACTGATTAACAACTGAGCATTCGTGTGTTCGTCCTGCCATGCCTGATCGAAGGCGACTACAAGACAAATCGCACCGAGCCCAAAGAAGGCCCATGTCTCAAACTTCTTCTTTCGTGTCGCTTCATACACCGCAATTGCAAACGAGACGAGGCCGCTCATAGAAGCCACCAAATGAGCGAGCGCGTTACCCATAAAAAGCAAGTGATCGTGCATAGGCCACAAGTTACCAGAAAAGGCAACGTGTGCCGATAGTCAATCTTGTAGCTGGACAGGTTACACCCCGGGCCGACAACGGCGCGGAGTTTTGTTTGTTTTCTCGCCCCCACCCTTCCGGAAAGACCGCGCAGGAAGAATGGGGCGCCCCTCATTCGTGTGTAATTTAGAGTCGTGCTAGAAATAGATGGGCCACCCGCCGGGCAGGCTCTTCGTTGGGAGTCGCTCGCGAGCTACTCCGCTGCCTCAGGATGACAGTCTCTTGGTTGGTTCATCTTCCTCCGGGGCCTGAATTGGCAACGTTGCTTTTATCGCAGCGCTGGAAGCGTGTGCGTGAGAACTGGTCTTTCGCCCCGCGGGAGCTTGTCTCGTTCCCACCTTACCCATGGCTTACGCCATGGGCTGCATTCTTACGCCGCTTCGCGGCTGCAGACTCATGGTTTTGTTCCATTGCGTTGGTGGAAATTCTAGTTCTCACGCACACATCGGAAGCGCTGCGCCACCCAAAAACTTTTCCCTGCGGGGAGTGAATCGAATTTGCTGTTTTGCGGCATGGCTGAAGCCATGCCTTCCTATGAAGCCGGTATCGAAGCGGACGGCTGGGATACCTACTCTGGTTGCGGGTGGTACAGAGATCCCCTCGGCAGGCTCGGGGCAGGCTCTTCGTTGGGAGTCGCTAGCGAGCGAGCGACTCCGCCTCAGGATGACAATTTCAGTGTTGGTTTATGGTTTCCCACCCTTCCGCATAGTGCGCGGAAAGGTGGGGCACCCTTCTTCATGTGTAGTTTAGATTTGCACTGAGAAGGACTGGGGCACCCGCCCGGACTTGGTCCCTTCTTAATAGGTAAGGTCGCCACCGCCCATTCGAATCGCCCACACTTGACTGTAGTTGTTGGAAATCGTCACACGTACCATCTCATAAATCTTCGGATTCGAAAGGTCTTTCCCCGCGGCATGGTCGAACCAATTCTTTGCTGCTTCCTTAGCGAAATCCTTCATCAGCTCCTTTATATCGCTGGGAACTTTCATGTAGAAGGAGTTGAAGACAGCCTCAACATACCCCATTGCGTAGCTCTTGTCGATTGCTTCAAGCAGCAAGGCCTGGGCGAAGGGTACGTCTTCATCTGTGAGATTTTCGGGCGTGGGTACATTGCTACCGAAGAAAAACACAAGGATCTTTCTGGCGTCGTCCCGGGTGATTTTTATTTCGTCCTTCTGAAAGTGCTTGAGGCCTAGTTCAGCGGCTGGCATATTTTCCTCCTGCGAAAAGTGTCTAAGTCCGGAATCTCCTTTGTGACCTCGAAAATGGAGCCATTCTACACCCATTTCTCCTGCTCGCGGCGTTGCTTTGCGGCATGGCTGAAACCATGTCCTCCCATGAAGCGGGTATCGAAGCGGGCGGCTGGGATACATACTCTGGTTGCGGGTGGTACAGAGATCCCAGCGGCAGGCTCGGGGCAGGCTCTTCGTGGGGAGTCGCTCGTTGGCGAGCGACTCCGCTGCCTTAGGATGACAGTCTCTGGGTTGGTTTATCGTTTCCCACCTTTCCGCATAGGGCGCGGAAAGATGGGGCACCCTTTATCTTTGGACGAGGTTGGATTTCACGGTGGGATTCTTGTTACACGAGCGTGGACGCTTCGCGTCTACACTTCGTCTTTTTCTGTAGGGATTTGCTTGCTTGGTTCGACGCGCCCTTACGTCAAAAGGCGGCGGACAGGAGTGTCCGCCCCACACGGGTCCAGGAGGTGCCAGGCTTCGCGGTAGGTTTCCCAGCGGGCCCGCTTGCAGTGGTTGCTGGGGTAGAAACGCAGACTCTTGTTGGGAGTGAAGGCTTCTATGGGCAGGATGTACCAGACGTCGAGGGGGACGATGTGGGCTGCGAGGACGTCGATGTCGTCGGCGCTGTAGACGACTTTACCCTGGCCGTAGATGCTGTAGATGGGTTGGACGTCGTAGCCTCGGGCGCGCATCACTTCAGTGCATTTCAGTTGCACGCGCCAGAGGCGTGGACCGGTGTCGAGGATGAAGTCGTAGCGCTCGCTGTCTCCCCACGGTTTGGCGAGGTGGAAGCCCAGGGTTTCGGCCTTCAGGAGGAAGGCGGCTTCGGAGAGTTCTCCGGTACGCTTGGTGTTGCGGTGGATGGGTGGACGCGGGGCGGCTGTGGTCAATGGCTTCATTTTGTTTGGGGCCTTTCGGGTGGAAAAAGGAAAAGGCGCAGCTATTGGCTGCGCCTTTGTCTGTACTTATAGATATAGCGTAGCATACTGGAGGGGGTAAATGTGCCATTTTGTAAACTTTATATTTGGCTTGGAATCAGCGAGGTAGGGGGAATCAGGGGCTTCTGGGGGCTTGACAAGATTTGTCCCAAATTGGGATTTTGAGCTTAAAACAGCGAAAGGCAGTTTAGGTACCTCTCCGATAGAAATAAACGGGACCTCCTCTTGAGACCCTCGCCTCCCACCCTTTCGCAAAGAACGCGAAAGAATGGGGCACCCTTTATCATGTGCGGTTTAGATTTGAAGGATGGGTTCGTGGTTACACGAGCAATGTGCCGTTTTGCCACCAGTATCGTCTCAGCAACTGCAGAACGGTCTAACTCGATCCGTTGGCGGCGGCGCAGCGGGCGGCTCCGATCAGAGCGGTTTTGTCATTGGTAATGACTTTTACCGGGATGGATTCCAGCAGGGACTGCATGCGGCCTTTGCCGACGAAGGCGTGCATGAATAATGGTCCGGACAATTTGGTCAGCATCTTGGGGGCGATGCCGCCGCCGAGGTAGACTCCGCCGGTGGCCATGATCTTGAGAGCCAGATTGCCGGCTTCCGCGGCAAAAACGGAGACGAATAAATCCAGCGCCTGTTCACACAAGGCGCAGGCGCCATCGAGAGCGGCGCGCGAAATGGCCGCCGCCGGATCGCCGTGGGCCATTTGGTCCGTGAGCCATGGCGGCTCGCTTCCGCGCCCACTGTCGCGCAGAAAGTGAAACACGTTGACCAGGCCTGGGCCGGAGACAATCCGCTCATAGCTGACGTGTCCGTAGTGGCCGGACAGGTAGCGAAACAACTCGATCTCCAATTCGTTGCGGGGCGCGAAATCGGTGTGGCCACCCTCGGTGGCGAAGATGCGGTATTGCGAGCCGTCCCAATACATGCCAGCCTCGCCGAGCCCGGTGCCCGCGGAGATTACGGCCTGATTGCCGACCGGATTACCTTTGACCTGGTTCAGGGAGACTACATCCTCAGGAGCCAGAGTAGCGATGCCCCAGGCGTTGGCTTCGAGATCATTAAGGAGAACGGTCGCCTTCAAGTTGAGCTCTTCGGCGAGGCGCGAGGATTCGATGACCCAGGGGAGGTTGGAGGTTTCCACGCGTCCGTTGCGAACAGGGCCAGGTACACCAAAGCAGGCGGCATCGGGATGCAGCTTTGAAGTCTCGACAAACTTGGAGACGATCTGATCCAGGCCAGCGTATTCGCGGCTGGGGAACACGGATGAGGAAACCAGGCGGAAGTGGCCGTTCAGAACATCGAAGAACGCCAGCCTTGCATTCGTCCCTCCGATGTCGCCTGCCAGGATCATTTGTCGAAATTCCTCCAATGACGGCCGTCGCGCTCAAGCAAATCGTCGGCTTCTTTCGGTCCCCATGAGCCCGCGGGATAGTTGGGAAAGTTGCGGGGTGGCAGCGCCTTCCAGACATCGAGCACCGGGCTCACGACGCACCATCCGGCCTCGACCATATCGGCGCGCTGGAAAAGAGTCTGGTCACCGATCATGCAATCGTGGAGCAGTCGCTCATAGCCCGTGCTGGGCTGGGTTCCGAAGTAATCGGCGTATTCGAAATTCATGTCCACGGCGCCCAGCCGCATGATGGGGCCGGGAACCTTGGCGGCAAATTGCAATGAGATGCCTTCCTCGGGCGAGATGTGCAGCACCAGTTGGTTAGGCATCAGGTTTTCGACCGGGGTGTCGCGGAACAAGACAAACGGCGCGCGCCGGAACTGGATCACGATGTGGGTGTTCTGGGCCGCCAACCGTTTGCCGGTGCGCAGGTAGATGGGAACGTCGGCCCAGCGCCAGTTGTCGATCAGCAGCTTCATGGCGACGAAGGTTTCCGTTTTCGAATCAGGGGGAACATCTTCTTCTTCGCGATAACCCGGCGCGTGCTGTCCGTTCACGATACCGGGTCCGTATTGCCCGCGAACCGTCTTGGTAAGGACTTCTTCCGAACTCCAAGCCTGGATGGCATGCAGGATTTTTGCCTGCTCATCTCGAACGGCATCGGCGTGAAACGAAACCGGCGGTTCCATGGAGGTCAGGCTGATGAGCTGCATGATGTGGTTCGGCACCATGTCGCGCAATGCGCCCGCCTGATCGTAATAACTGCCGCGGCCCTCGACGCCTACGGTTTCAGCGACGGAGATTTGTACGTGATCGATATAACGGCGATTCCAGATAGGCTCGAAGATTCCGTTGGCGAACCGAAAGGCCAAGATGTTTTGCACCGTCTCTTTGCCAAGGTAATGATCGATGCGGTAGATTTGCTTTTCTTTTGCGACCTTCAGCAGTTGCTGGTTCAGGATTTTCGCCGATTCCAAGTCGTGCCCGAAAGGCTTTTCGATGATGACCCGCCGCCAATGGTGACTGTCTTCTTCCATGAGTCCAACCGAGGCCAACTGCTCGACGATGGGGCCAAAGAAATTCGGGGCGGTGGCCAGGTAGAAGAAAAAATTGCTGTGGGTGGTGTGATCCTGATCGACTTTCTGGAGAAAGTCTTTCAACTGAGAATAAACATTCTTATCGTCGAACTCGCCGCTTATGTAATACAAACGTTTGCAAAACCATTCGACGATGTCCTGGTCGACACCCCCGCCCGCGTAGTGCTTCACGTCGTCAGTCACCTTTTTACGAAATTGCTCGGTCGTCATGGAGCCATGCGACAGCCCGACGATGGCGAACTCGCGCGAAAGCAAATCGGCTTTGGCGAGGTTATAAAGTGCGGGAATGAGTTTGCGGCTGGTGAGATCACCGGCTGCGCCAAAGATCACCATCACGCAGGGATCGGCGGGCCTGGCGGTACGCTTGGTTTGCGGGGCGTCTAATACTTCTGCTTGGGCCATGACTTTGTATCCTCGTCGATGAAACTGTGAGCAAGCCTATGCAGTTTTTTTCGCGGCCACGCCGGCTTCGACGTGCCCACCGAATTTCTGGCGCATGGCGGAAAGCATTTTCTCTGCGAAGGTGTGTTCCTGGCGCGAACGGAAACGCGTGAATAAAGCTGCCGACAGCACGTCGACTGGAACCGCTTCGTCGATGGCCGCCTGGATTGTCCATCGGCCTTCACCCGAGTCCTGAACGAATCCAGTGTACTCGGACAGGGTGGGATTTTCCGCCAGGGCCATTGCCGTGAGATCGAGCAGCCATGAACTCACTACGCTTCCGCGGCGCCACACTTCGGCAATGTCGGCGAGATTCAAATCGTAGCGCTGATCTTCGGGTATTTCCTTGCTGGTGGCGTTGCGGAAGATGTCGAAGCCCTCGGCATAGGCCTGCATGAGTCCGTACTCGATGCCGTTATGAACCATTTTGACGAAGTGTCCTGCGCCGGATGGACCGGAGTAAATGTATCCGTCTTCAGCGGTGCCCGCCATCTTCTCGCGTCCGAGAGTGCGGGGGATGTCGCCGCGGCCTGGCGCGAGAGTCTTGAAAATGGGGTCGAGATACTGCACGGCTTCTTTCGGCCCGCCGATCATCATGCAATATCCGCGCTCCAATCCCCAAACGCCACCGCTGGTGCCTACGTCGACGTAGTGGATGCCTTTGTCCCTAAGTTGCTTGGAGCGGCGAATGTCATCTTTGAAGTAAGAGTTTCCGCCGTCGATGAGAATGTCGCCAGCTTGAAACTTCTGGGCTAAAGTTTGTACGGTTTGTTCCGTGGGTTCGCCGGCTGGGACCATTAGCCAGGCGACGCGAGGCTTTCCCAGTTTGTTGACGAAGTCGTCGAGCGAAGCGGATGGGATCGCACCCTCGGTGGCGATGTGCCTTACATTTTCCGCGCTCAGGTCGGTGACTACCAGTTCATGACCGCCCCGCATCAGGCGGCGGGTCATGTTCGCGCCCATTCTTCCTAGTCCGACCATTCCCAGCTTCATATGCGCTCCGTTGCCAATGTTAAATCGTTTTTGTGGTTCTGGCGACTGCGATTGAGCCTTCGCGCCGGCAGCGAGGGCAAGATGCCCTCGCGACAGCCGGCAAAGATGCGGCGCTACTTAGTCCAACACCTTGCGAACTGCTGCCTTCAGCGTTTCCAGGCCTGATTTCACATCTTTTCCAAGATGTACTCGCAAGGCTCGACGGCCGCGTTCGACCAGCACCTGGAAGTCTCCGCGGGCTTGAGCGGCCTTTACTACTCCGAATGTGTACTTTTGTCCGGGCACGGGAAGATCGGCCGCATCGTCGCAGGTGATCTGCAGGAAGACTCCCGAATTCGGCCCGCCCTTGTAGGCTTGGCCGGTGGAATGCAGGAAGCGCGGGCCAAATCCCAGGCAGGTTGCTACGCGTTTCTGGTTGCGCAGCATATGCCGGATTTCCTGCAGACCAGCCTCGCTCTCGTCATTCATCCGAATGAAGGCGAGCAAAGCGAAATAGTCGCCAGCGGCGAGACGATTCAGGTGGGCACCAAGATAGCCTTCGAGGGACTTGTTGCCGCCTACCGCCTTGTTCAGAGCATCGGCATTCTTGGAATCAGTAAAGAGCTTGATGCCATCCTTTTCGAACATGGGCGTTTCAGCTGGAAGGGAACCGGTCTTCTCGTATTCCGCGGTTAAATTGCGAGTCGCAATCTTGCTGGCTTCGACGTCGGGTTGGTTGAAAGCGTCAATGCCGATGATCGATCCGGCAACCGCCGTTGCAATTTCCCAGCGGAAGAATTCCTGGCCGAGGTCGTAGACATCGCCGAGCGAAATGCGTACGACCGGTTGCCCGGCCTGCTCCAGAGCGGCGACCTTGGCGTCCTGTGCGGCGTCCGGCGCAGAATCGAGTAGCAGGTACGCGAAAATCCGGTCGTTGCCGTAGACATCCGGAGTGCCCAACTCCTCACGATCCACGGGAATAATGCCATGGCCCTGCTTTCCTGTGGACTCGGCCAGCAGTTGCTCGAGCCACGCGCCAAGATCAGAGATGGCGGGCGAGGCAACAATGGTGACTTTGTCACGGCCGTTTTTAGCGGCGGTTCCTAAAATAATTCCGAGAATGACGCCGGGGTTTTCCTGGACTGGAACTGATGCCGCACAGGCTTCGACCATCTCCTCCGTGCGGTCAAGAAACTTGGAGATGTCGAGACCCATCATGGCTGCGGGTACGACGCCGAAATTCGACAGCGCCGAGTAGCGTCCGCCAATGGTCGGATCTCCGTAAAGGATGTGACGGAACTTGTCAGTCTCGGCGACTTGCTGCAGTTTGGAACCAGGATCCGTGATTGCGATAAAGTGGCCGCCCACTTTGTCGGCGCCAACCACCTGCTTCATGCGTTCGAAGAAGTATTGTTTGTAAATGTTGGGTTCAAGCGTGGTGCCTGACTTGCTTGAAACGACGAAAAGAGTTTTTGCGAGATTGACTTGGCTCTCGAACGCCTTGATCTGCGCGGGATCGGTGGAGTCGAGCACGTGCATCTGTGGGAAGCCCGCGATGCGGCCAAAGGTTTTTTCGAGTACTTCTGGACAAAGGCTGGAGCCGCCCATGCCGAGCAAAAGAATATCGCTAAAAGCTTCCCGTTTAACTTCTTCGGCCAAGCGGCGCAGATTGTCGGCATTGGCAATCTGCTTTTCCGTGATTCCCAGCCAGCCCAGCCAATTGGCTTCGTCCGTGCCCGTCCAAAGGGAGGCATCGCGCTGCCACAGGCGGCGCACTTTTCCCGCAGCCCGCCAGTCGTCGATGTTGGTCTTGACCGCATTCGTCAAAGCTTCGGGCAACTTGTAGGCTTGCTTGCTAACTTTTGGTTCTGTCTGAGACTTCGAACTTTTCTCCACCGCTTCGAGCAACTTGTCGAAGGCTTCGGCGAAGAGACGGACGCCGTCATCAGTAAGCTTGTCCGTGACTTCTTTCATGGAAATCCCAAGTTTGGCGACGGTTTCCATGGTCCGATTCGCGCCTTCAACGTCTTCGGTCAAACTCGCGCGAGGGCGTCCGTGATCGCGGAAGGCATCCAGAGTCGCGGGTGGAATTGTGTTCACAGTATCCGGTCCAATCAATTCCTCCACGTACAGTACGTCGCGGTATTTGGGATTCTTGGTGCTGGTGCTGGCCCAGAGCACACGCTGGGTTTGCGCACCCTTGGAAACCAAAGCCTGCCAGCGGTCGCCGCTAAAAATCTTCTGATAGCTGACGTAAGTTTGCTTGCCATTCGCAATTGCAACCCGGCCAAGAAGACTCTTCAATTGCTCCTGCTCCTTGGGATCTTTGGAAGTCTTAAGACGCTCGCCAACGATGGCGTCGACAGAATTATCAATTCGGCTGATGAAGAAGCTGGCTACGCTGGCAATTTTGCTGACATCGCCTCCGCGTGCCGCGAGTTGCTGGAGGCCGACGATATAAGCTTCCGCCACGCGCTTATAAACTTCCTGCGAGAAGAGCAACGTTACATTGATGTTGATGCCTTCGCTGATCAGTTGCTGGAAGGCGGGAATGCCCTGCGCGGTGCCGGGAACTTTGATCATCACGTTCTCGCGGCTCACGGCTTTCCATAATCTTCGCGCTTCGGCAAGGGTTCCCTCGGTATCGCGAGCGAGATAGGGTGAGACTTCGAGGCTGACGTATCCGTCACGGCGTTTCGAGCTGTCATATACCGGACGCAGAAAATCGGCAGCATCCTGGATGTCGCGGATGGCGAGAATTTCGTAACGAGCTTTGGCGTCGAGGTCGGTCTTCGATTGCAGCGACTGCAGGATGTCGGAGTAATCGGTGCTTCCGGCGATAGCCTTTTCGAATATGGTTGGATTCGAGGTCATGCCGCGCAGGCCGTCCTCTTCAATGAGGCGCTTGAGTTCTCCGCTGGTAAGCAGGTCGCGGCGGATGTAATCGAGCCAAACCGACTGGCCGTATTTCAGCAGATCTTTCAAGGGATTGGTGGCTTTTGCGGTTTCAAGAATTCCGGTTGCCATGGTACTTCTCCTCTCGGATACTAGCTGCGGGACGGGCGTGACGCCCGTCCTCTATTGTCGATTATTTCGATTGCGCAATTGCTTCTCGGGCTGCTTCCACGACTTTCTCCGGCGTGAACCCGAATTTCTTTAACAGATCTTTGATCGGGGCGGAGGCTCCGAAGCGGCGCATTCCGATGATTTTCCCGGTTGGTCCAACGTACTGCGACCAGCCGAATGTGGCCGCTGCCTCGACCGATACTCGCGCTTTCACTGCCGGGGGCAGGACCTGTTTCTTGTACTCATCGCTTTGCGCTTCGAAGATGCCCCACGACGGCATACTCACTACACGAGCTTTGATTCCTTCCGAGGCGAGCTGCTCGTAGGCAGTTACGCACAGGGAGACTTCGCTTCCAGTCGCAATGAGGATGACGTCAGGTTTTCCATCGGGCGCGTCGGCGAGAGTGTAGGCTCCCTTCGCCACGCCGGCGGCTGGGGCGTACTTCGAACGGTCGAAAGTTGGGAGCGGTTGCCGTGTCAGCACCAGAACAGCGGGCTCATGCTTTTTCTGCATGATTACTTTCCAGGCTTCGACGACTTCGTTGGCGTCTGCCGGCCTGAACAACAGCAAGCCAGGGACGGCGCGGAGCGTGGCCAGTTGCTCGATCGGCTGGTGAGTAGGGCCGTCCTCGCCCAGGCCGATGGAGTCGTGGGTATATATAAAGATGGAGGGAATTTCCATCAGCGCGGACAGCCGAACGGCTGGCTTCATGTAATCGTTGAAGTTGAAAAACGTGCCACCGAAGGGCCGGATTTTGGATACCGCCAAACCGTTCAGAGCGCCGGCCATGGCATGTTCGCGAACTCCAAAGTGCAAATTGCGTCCGGCGTAGCTGCCTGGTTGAAAGTCGCCGGCGCCTTCAAACTTCAGTCTCGTCCGGTCCGACGTGGCTAGATCCGCAGAGCCCCCGATCATCCATGGAACATTCTGTGCGATTACGTTGAGCACTTTACCGGAGCTGTCGCGTGTCGCAATACCCTTGGCGTCGGCGGGAAAAGTCGGCAGGTTCTTGTCCCATCCATCAGGCAGGTCGCGGCGCTGCATGCGATTGATCCGGTCTGCAAGGTCGGGGAATTTCTTTGTGTACTCGGCGAACGACGCTTGCCACTTCTGGTACAGGTCATGTCCGCGCTTGCCGATGCCCTGGCGGAAATTCTCCAGCACACCGTCAGGGACGAGAAACTTCGCATCCTCGGGCCAACCGTAATTTTTCTTTACCAGCCGGACTTCTTCCTCACCCAAGGGCTCGCCGTGCGCTTCATTGGTGTCTTGTTTGTGGGGCGATCCGTAGCCGATATGGGTGTTCACAATGATGAGCGTGGGGCGGTCGGTGGTCTGCAGGAATTTGTTATAGGCGTTCGCCAGCGCGTTGAGGTCATTCGCGTCGGTAACGTGAACTACGTTCCAGCCGTAGCCTTGGAAGCGCTGGCCCACATCTTCCGTAAATGAAACGTCGGCGGGACCATCCAGCGTGACCCGGTTGTTGTCGTAAATCCAGCACAGGTTAGGCAGCTTCAAATGACCGGCCAGCGATGCGGCCTCGCTGCCTACACCTTCCATCAGATCGCCGTCGCCGCAGAAGGCGTACACGTTGTAATTGAACACTTCGAAACCGGGGCGGTTGAAATTGGCCGCCAGCCATTGGGCGCCGATCGCAATGCCTACGCTGTTTCCGATACCTTGACCGAGCGGTCCGGTCGTGGTTTCTACGCCCGCGGTCATGCGGTATTCGGGATGACCGGGAGTCTTGCTGTCGATCTGGCGAAACCTCTTGATGTCATCGAGAGTGACGGCGAATTCGCCCGTCGATTCGTATTCGGGATTAATTCCGCGAACTTCACACAGGTACAGCGTGGCGTACAGCAACATGGAAGCGTGGCCGTTCGAGAGTATGAAGCGGTCGCGGTTAGGCCAGACGGGATTTGCGGGATCGAAGCGGAGGAACTGCTGCCACAGACAATAGGCCACCGGTGCCAACGCCATGGGGGCGCCAGGATGGCCGGAGTTTGCTTTTTGCACCGCATCGATTGCCAGAGTGCGGATGGTGTTGATGCTCAGGATGTCCAGCTGCTTGCTGGTCAGCAATGTTTGCTCGCTTGCCACCATAAAAACTTCTCCCTTATTAGAGTTTCACATTCGCATGCCGGCGGCCACTTCGCTGTTCAGCATTGAGGCAGACGAAATTTCCCCATATCCGGCAGTTTATCAAGCTTTCGGAGGGCGTGTGCAGACGATCGAAGTTGAAAAAGGGTGAATCTCGTGAATACAGAATTCCTCGGCTTTATTGCATCCACAATATTTAGGATGACGGCGGCAGGATAAAGATGCAGGGTGGGTGGAGTCTTTTTGTCAGGCTATAAATTGCTAGCGTTTCATCTGCGCCAGGTAGCCTTGCTGGTCCTGGTAGCTCTTGGTGGTACGTTCCACGAATTTCAAGAATTGCCGCAGAGTTTCGCGCTCGGAGAGTTCCATACTGTCGAACTTGAGGCGAACTCCGAAGCTGGGATTGCTTTGGGTCACGATTCCGTTGAGGATCAGACCTTTCACCCAAATTATTCCGTTCGCCACCCAGAGTCCGATTTCGAGCTTTACTCCGGTCTTGACCGGGGTCACCGTTTCCACAAAGCCCCCGCCGAGGCTGGTATTCGATAGGTTGCCCCAAACCGGGGTGGGCGAACCGTCGATGCGTAACTCGACTGCGACAAAACACTTCATCCGCGGATAGCGCCGCCGATCCTGACCCCAACAGGGAGTGAAAATATCAGGTTCAAAAGGTGGCGTCGCTGCCGGCGCGGTTGCGATTGGCGGCTCTTGTGAGACTTTTGAAGATGACGGTGCGGGTTGCGCTGTTGGCGCAGCGCTCTTGATCTTGCGCATGGTCTCAATCAGCACTTGATCGCGGCGGGCAGGTTCGGCGTCGCGGTAAGACTGCAGCAGTTCTCCGAGATGGCTTACGACGTCAGGGTCGGTCAGGAGCTTGGTCCAGTCGGTTCCGCGCGAAGAAGTCTTGGTTTCAGTCATTCGTTGGCTCAACGATCTTGCTGGATCTCAGGGATGACGCCCCACACGATAGATTGGAGCAGGATCGCTCTCCGGACAAGATGACCGTAGTGTGGGTTAGCAGTAACCAGAATGGCGGCTTCAGACCGATGACGCGCGGCTCGATAGAGCAATCGCAAGAACCGTTAACCCGCTGACCAGCAATGGGAACCATACTTGTGCGAGCCAGGGGACGGGAATGAGAAATAGCACGTCGAGGTCGATCAGCGAAGCTGGCCATCGCACGGTGGCCCAGAGGCCGGCGTAGTAGGCAATATCCCACAAAGCAAAAGCCCAGAGAAATGCTGCCCATCGCGCCCTGGTCGCGGGCCCGGCGAGCATCGCCACACTGATCAGCATGATCATCGTAGCCGCCTCGCGGTATGTCTCGATTGTGAGCAGACTTTGGGGAAACTGAGAGATCGACTGCTCCTGGCGATAGCCCTGCGGCGAATGCTGAAGCTCGGATAGCGTTCCGGTGTAACCTGGCAGCAGACCCATCGCCGCCCGAAGGTAGACCACGACGGAAGCCTCGGCAAAACCAAAGGCGGTGGCAAAGATTGCGAGCACGGCGAGGCGCCGCCAGCTTAATAGCGGCCGATTGCGGCGAAATGCGAAGTAGGTGGTTAGGGGGATCAGGACCAGCAGGTTGACCCACCAAGGTTGTGCCCAAATGTGGAGCTTCTCCATAGAGGAGAAATTTTAAACTGGCTGAGAGCAGAAATGCGGACGGGATTCTCGCCCCGTCCGCAGTGATAATTCCGGGAGTGAATCTTACGCGATTACATTGAGTCCGCCTTGTGTCGGAGTCGTGGTTCCGGTCAACTTCACGTTACTGTCTGGTACACCGGAGCCAAGGGGAGTCGGCTGCGCAGGCGGATGGCCGAAAGTGCTGTGCAGGGCGGCAAAAGCTTGCTGCGCACCGGCGAGATCTCCGCTTAGAAGCGCGGTTCCGATCGCGTTGAAATCCGCAGCCCGATCGGATCGGAAGAAAGGATTATTCCTGTCGATCGCGCTGTTGCCCAATGAGACGAGGTTGTTATAGGCCTGCTTGGCGGCGTTCAAATCGCCTGCTTTCAGGGCATCGCTCAATTTCCGGACATCCGGGGCCCGATCTTTAAAGTAGGTTTGCAGGGATGTTAGAGGGGTGGGCGACGGGGCGGGCGACGAAATGTTGTTAAGGTTGAGCGCAGACATTATTTTCTCCTTAGGACTGATTTCAGAACTTGTTGGTTGACGAGAAGCGCCAACTCCATCTTGGTTCCGGATACTTCATCGGCAGGAAATCCCATTGCTTTAACCAGAATCACAGACGGCGAGCAGCACTTCCGCCGTTCCCAGGGCATGAAGCCGCTCTTCGAGAACTCACGCCGTCAAGTTGATCGGCTGAAAGGCCGCGCTTTGACTGGTGGCAGCGCTGCCCGAGTTGCTGGCGCCGTCCGGAAAGCCCGATGTGAGGAGTTGCGAGCCGCCACCGTGACGCGCGCGGTGATGGTGGGCTGCCATGGGATTCGAACTCTGAAAGTTCTGTTGAACCGACGAGTAGGCCTGCCGCGCGCTGGTCAGATTTCCGGATTGGAGAGCCGAACCGAGTTTGCTGAGGTCCTGCTTCAGTTGAATGCTTAACAAGCCCGAGCTGGTTGCGCTATTCGTCAGTGCACTAAAAGCTTGCTGGGCGTTACTCAGGTTGCCGGATTGGAGGGCCTGGGTGAGTTGCTGAAACTCGGTCCGCTGTTGCTGGTTCGTGTTTTGCGGGCTGCTGGTTGGATGGAGTGCGCTGCTGGGTAAGATCGCCGATACGGACATTGGTCAACTCCTTGGATCGCAGAGATGCTCTCCTGGTGTGCAAGTCGCTCGCCAGAGTGCTTCGCGGCTGTCTTCGCGTTCAAGCTGCTGATTCTATTTCGATCCTTGCAGAATTCTGCAGTCTGGTTCTGCCGGCCAGATCATTGACAGGCAAGTGCTGCCTGCAATCGGATCGTGGCCGGGCAAATTGTGCCTCAAGATCCCAACCAGGGGAATGCGGCATGTTCGTGAATGTATCGTCGAAATGACAAATCTTTGACAAGTCTTTGACAGTCGCCCGGGCCGAACTTCATAACATTTTGTCCCTGTGTGCTGCGGGATCTTGGATTGCCCCAACGTCAAGGCCTCTAGCCCAGGAATGGTTTGCTCATCTAGGAGGGAAAACAAATGAAAGGACATAATGCGATGTTGCGCGCGAACCGTCACATTGCGCGTCTTGTAGCGGTGAGTACCATGGTCGTACTGGCGCTGGCTAGTGCGCAAGCTGGCACCATTACCATGATCGCTTCTACTATTCCCAGTAACGGCGATCTTAACCCTTATGGCGTCGCGCGCGTTCCCACCACCACAGGTTCCTTGACCGAGGGAAACATTCTGGTCAGCAACTTCAACAACAGCAAGAATCTGCAGGGGACGGGGACGACGATTGTACAGATCAGTCCCACCGGGACCGTCACTCTGTTTGCCCAAATCGATCCCCACAATCTGCCCGGCCCGTGTCCGGGTGGCGTCGGTTTGACCACGGCGCTGGTCGCGCTGAAAACCGGATGGGTCATCGTTGGAAGCTTGCCGACGAGGGACGGAACTTCGAAGACGGCCAAGGCTGGATGTCTGCTAGTGCTCGACGATAACGGCAACGTGGTTGAAACCTTCTCTGGGAAGCAAATCAATGGCCCCTGGGATATGACTGCCTCCGATGACGGGGACAGTGCCGCTCTGTTCGTCACCAATGTACTGAATGGTACTGTCGCGGGCGGCGGCAAGATCGTTCACAAGGGAACCGTATTGCGAATCGATCTTCGTATTGAAAACGGTTCCATGCCCAAAGAGAAGGGGCGCACGATTATCGGTTCGGATTTCGCCGAACGAACCGATCCCGCCGCGCTTGTGATTGGACCAACCGGAGTCGCGCTCAGGGGCAACGATGGCCATGATCACGGCGGAGACCAGGACTTGTTCGTCGCCGACAGTCTCAACAACCGTATCGTTGCCATCCGGGATCCGTTGCATCGACACTCCTCGGACGGAACCGGAAAGACGGTCTCAACAGGCAGAGCATTGAACGATCCGCTCGGCCTGGCGATCGCCCCCAACGGAGACATTCTGACGGTGAATGGCGCGAATGGTTTCATGGTTTTCACCAGACTAAAAGGCAACCACGGCCATCAAATCCGAAAAGTATTGCTGGACAATATGGGCAAACCGCCCGGAGTCGGCGCCTTGTTCGGGCTCGTCGCAGTCGCGGATCAGGGCGTGTACTTCGTGGATGATAACGAAAACGCTCTAAACCTCTTTCACTGAGAGTCTTTGTCTAACCGAGGGCGCCCTGTAAACGCGAGCGCCCTCGCCCCTGCCGAAAATCAGAGCCGCGCCTAAGTGCAGGATCAGTGCACGGCTGGTGAAGGCGCGGAGCATCGGAATGACGCCTCCAAAATAAGAGCCAAACTGACGCACGGGCCTGGAACAACTTTCCGCCAAAACTCGTATACCATTGCAGCGTGGACGTCACTAACCCCACAACGACGGAAGCCGAGGTTCCGAGGGGAATCGCCCGCAAATTCCGTGTCTCGCAAGTTCGACAACAGCTCCGGCGTCAAGGCACCGTTTTCCGCGATCCGGCGCTCGAGGCTCTGGCCGCGTTGCGCGCGCACAAACTGCGTTCTGCGCTGACGCTGCTAGGCGTCACTTTGTCGGTATCGGTTCTCATCCTTGTTGTGTCAATTATCACTGGGGCGAACCTTTACATTCAGAACCGGGTTGCCAATCTCGGATCCAATGTCTTTATTGTGGTTCGCTTTCCCATCATCACTAATCAGCAGGACTTCCTCAAAGCGATGCGCCGCAATAAGAACATGACCTGGGAAGACTATGAGGCCCTGCATGACGGCATGAAGCTGCCTCGGGCCGTTGGCTTGGAGACACGAGTTAACGGCAAGGTTCGTCTGGGAACCCAAGCGCTGGACGACATTAATATCCGCGGCGTGACCGCCAACATTGCCGACATGGATGTCGAGGAACCTGAAACCGGCCGCTATATAACCGATGCCGACAATGACGGGAGAACAGAGGTTACATTCATCGGACAAGATGTGGCCACCAAACTGTTTCCCACGGTCGATCCTATCGGCAAGACGATCTATATCGACGGCAGGGGTTTCCAAGTGGTGGGCGTAGCTAAGGCGATTGGAACGGTCTTCGGACAATCTCAGGACAATTTTGTCTACATCCCAGTGCGGACGTTGCTAAAACGCTACGGCGAACACGGGCAGAGTCTGGATATGGCCATTAATATCCAGGCGCGCGGCGCGGAGTGGATGCGGGAGACCGAGGATGAGGCCCGCACCATGATGCGCGCCCGCCATCACCTCGATCCCAAGGCTGATGACAATTTTGGTATTTTGGCGTCTGACACGATTATGAGCTTGTGGAAGAATCTGACCGGCGCCATTGCCGCGACCATGGTGGGAGTGGTTTCAGTGTTCCTCGTGATCGGCGGCGTCGTGATCATGAATGTGATGCTGGCCAGCGTGACCGAGCGCACCCGCGAGATTGGCGTGCGCAAATCGCTGGGAGCTAGAAGGCGCGACATCATGATGCAGTTCCTGGTGGAGTCCGCGGTGATGTCAGCTGTGGGAGGCGCGACTGGGATTGCCATTGCCTATCTTCTGTCTACGTTGGTGAGGATGCTCACGCCTGTGCCGTCACAGGTGCCGATCGGTGCGGTGATTTTGTCGCTCGGAGTCTCGACCATCGTGGGATTGTTCTTTGGGCTTTATCCTGCGAACCGGGCGTCGAAGCTGGATCCCATCGAGGCTCTGCGGTTTGAGATTTAGCCTGGCTAGAGACGTAGCAAGCCACGTCTCTACAGAGGAAGGTAGAGACGTGGCTTGCAACGTCTTGTTTTAAAGGTTGAACCATGCGGATTGAACTCGGCGAAAGCACGCGCCTGGCGTTTGATTCTCTTCGCCAGCACAAAATGCGCTCCCTGTTGACCGTACTGGGCGTCGTCATCGGAATTATGGCGATCGTCGCCGTAGCCTCCATCATGGTGGGCTTGGACCGGGATATTCGCGGATTTCTTGATCAATACGGCACCGACACACTGTTCGTTTTTCGCTGGGACTTTGGTTTTCGAGGGAACCTCACGGCGGAAGAACGCAACCGAAAGCCGCTCACCTATGAAGACACGATGGCGATTCTGGATGAGTGTCCTGACGTGAAGGATGTGACGGTCGAGGTTTCCCCGCGGCTGGAACCGGGCCAGCCCATCACTGTGGTGCCTGCGCGCTACAAACGGAACGAGGTTTACGGAATTCAATTTACGGGCACGATTCCATCCTACGAATGGGTCTACAACGCCAACCCGGAAAAAGGCCGATTCTTCAGCGAAGCGGAAAACCTCCATCACATGGATGTGGCGGTGATCGGCCACGATCTGGCGACGGGGCTTTTCCACGAGGAAGATCCGCTGGGCAAATCCGTCGAAGTGGGAGGCGCTTTCTACCAGGTCGTCGGCGTGTTGGAAAAACGTAAAGGCCAGTTCTTCAAAGACGAATCGGCGGACAAAGTTGTAGTCGTGCCCTACGGAGCCTACCGCAAACACAATCCCCAAGACGACGAAAACTTTATTGGCGCACAAGCGTACCCCGGAAGAAAGAATCAAGCGGAGGACGAAATCATTGGCCTGATGCGGCGGCGCCGAGGGGTTGGAATTGCTAAGCCGAGTAATTTCGCGATCTCCAGCTCCGAGGGGATCGCGCGCCAATTCCGTCAGATCACCGGAGCGATTGCAATCGCTGTGGTCGTGATCAGTTCCATCGGACTCCTCATCGGCGGAGTTGGCGTGATGAACATCATGCTCATGTCAGTCACCGAACGTACTCGCGAAATTGGAGTGCGCAAAGCCATCGGCGCCCGGCGCCGCGACATCATCAGGCAATTCCTCACCGAAGCTATTACTTTGACGGGCACGGGTGGGATCATTGGCGTCTCACTGGGAATGGGAATCAGCTTGTTGATCAACAAGCTGTTGCCAAGCTTGCCCTCGGCGGTACCGCTATGGTCGGTCATTGCCGCCGTGACGGCTTCGATGAGCGTTGGCCTGTTCTTTGGGATTTATCCTGCGATGAAAGCCTCGCGCCTGGATCCTGTGGAGGCGTTGCGCTACGAGTAAAATGGTGCGTGCGGAGAGATTCTGAGCGAAACAGTGTGCCGGTTTTGAGCACAGATTTCCGCAAATGAGAATCATCCTTTGTTTCACGATCGCTTGCTGCACCGTTAGCTGCCATCGCCCGTTTTCGCATGGTCCAATAATCGACGGCTACGAAGCGGCGGCGTGCATTCCGGTTTCGGCCAATCGCAAAGTGCGAGGCCCTCATACTCGCGAGTAGGAAACCCTCGTAACGCTCAGCGATGCTTCGATGGTGATGGTTCTTGGGTACCAAATGCCGGGTGGCCGGGTCACAGTTCGCTACCTGAGGACGGGTCGCGAATTGGAAGCCGCTAACGCTGGCGATTACGTCTATCCCAGCGATGTGCGTTTCAACCCGCAAACGAATCTTTGTTTGTTAAGGCATCGGGCTTGGCGGGCGGAATTGCCCATGAGACTTGGCTGTTTGAGTACGATCTACATGGCCAGCGTCTCATTGAACGTCGACGTGTTGCATACACCGCGCTGCCCACAGAATGTCCCGAGTCTCGCTGACCGTTCGGTGGCTGATAATGATGGGGAAAAATGGCGATACCCTTACCGCAAAAATCTGAGAGTTCAACAATCCGATACCGCGCGATTCTAATACTGACTGAAAATGGTGCGCCCGGAGAGATTCGAACTCCCGACCTACGGCTGCAGAGGTTGTCAAAACATCATCGCCCTTCCAAGAATTTCGACTATGCCAAGGACTCGGTTGTCCGCTGAAAGTCATTAATGACGCGGCCATGCAAGCGATGGGTTCATACCAGGGGGCGGATGCTTTTTCTCGGACTCGGAATCGTCAACGCTCGTCACCATCATGCCTGATTTACGCTCAAGCAGTGCGCAAATTAACCTGCGACTCACAACATCGGGTTCCGATACTAACACTCGGACCGGGGGGAGAGCCGATGCTCTTATTTCGGTTTCACGTGTCTCGAAAAAAGATCTCACTGGGTTGTCTCGAAGTCAGTTTGGGACGGCCTCAATCAAACTTTGCGGTGCCATCGTCGGGACGATCTTTGTAAGCTTGTAGCCAGAGGCGTCAAGCAGTGTGCGGAATTCAGTTTCGGTGCGTTCTCGTCCTCCGGTCATCACCAGCATATTCAGGTCGAGAAGCTTACTGAAACAATTGACATTGGTATGCGGCACAACCATATCCACCATCAATACCCTGCTATTCTTGGTCATCGCTCTACGGCAATTTCCAAGAATTGTAATGGCACGATAATCGTCCCAATCATGAATCACACCGCACAGAAGGTAAGCGTCTGCTCCTTGTGGAACCGAGGCGAAGAAATCTCCGGTAACGTATGAGCACCTTTTGCCCCATGAGTTGCTGCCGGGCTGTTGTGTTGACTTTTCGATTGTCGACGCTGTGTCGAAAACCGTGCCTCTCATGTCGGGATTGAACTGCAGAATCTTCTCCAGGAGCGTACCCTGGCCTCCTCCGACATCGACGATGGAAGAGATTCCTGCAAAGTCGTAGGCCATCAGGATCGCATAAGCCAGCATGGATGAGAGGTTCGTCATACCCTTGTTGAATGCGTCAGCTGCGCTCGCATTTTGCTGCAAATAGTCGAACAAGCTCGTTCCGAACACTTTGTTAAAGGCCGGAGATCCGGTTTGGACGCTGTCAAGAAGGTTCCCGCACGCCTGGTAGTGAATTTCACCGATCGTGATTACCATCGCCCTAAGCGATGCGGGAGTGTCCGTCCGGAGTCTCTCGGCGAGGCGGGACAGAGCGAAGCGTTCTCTGCCGACGTGCGAAAAGACGCCCACGCTTGCCAAGGCCCGCATCAGACGGAAGAGCGACGATGCGTCTGACTCAGTCGCTGCGGCCAATGTGACACACGTCTGTGGCCCGTCTTTCAGTAAATCGGCGATACCGAGCTTAGCTGCGACGTAGATCGCTTGGGATATCCAATAGCCAGTTGCCATTTGGAACAGTGCAGTAGAAGATGAATGCCATTCTTTCGTGGACGCGACTCTCCCCGGAAATAATCGATCTCGCAGAAGCGGCTTCATCTCAGGCCACAAACCCATCCGCCTCGCCCGATGGAGAGCCTGGAGAAGTAGCCAGAGAGGCAATCGGCGACCTACCATCTGAGGAGCGCTACCTCCGCGGCCATACCTGGTCCTAATGCGACCATTACCCCGAAGTCGCCCGCTCGCGGATCGCCGTTGCGAACGACTTCTTCCAAGACAAACATGACTGTGGGCGACGACATATTTCCGTAGTTTCGCAATACGGTTCTGGAGAAACGCAACTGGGTATCGGTCATGCCGAAATGTTTTTGCACGTTGTCGATCACCTTGCGTCCGCCCGGATGGACAACCCAAAAGCGAATCCGAGACCGGGAGAGTCCGTGCCTCTGCAGCAACGGCTGTAGTGCGGCTTCGATCATTGGACCAGCCAGGTGTTGAATCGACGCGCCCAGCACGATTCGCAGCTTGCCATCGCGATGTTGAAGTCCAACTTCTTCGATCTGCTCCGTATCGATGAAAGTTTCGAAGTCGATAATTTGAGGATATTTGCGATCGGCTTGCTGTCCGGCCGCAAGCAGAAAGGCTGCGGCGCCGTCAGCGCAAATCGCATTACCCACCACCGTTTCGAGAGTCTTATCGACGTAATAGCAAGCAGAGCAGATCTCGACTGCTAGCATTAATGCTTGGCGGTCCGGATTCGCACGAACAAAATCAACCGCCCGCTGCAAAGTCGGAAGGGCCCCCGCACAACCGAGTCCGATGATGGACGCCCTTTTCACGCTGTTACTAAACCCCATATGCGCAATCAAGCGGCTGCCCACATCGGGACACACGTAGCCTGTGCAGCTGCACACTGCCAGGAAGCCTACATCCTGCACCGTGGTTCGGGCTGAATTCACGCAGTTGAGAATCGCGCGGCAACCCGTTCTGATGGCGCCGCGCAAATAGCGCTGATTCAGTTGGTCAGAGCTCTCATCTCGATTTGGTGGGCCTTCCAGATAAAAATGGCGATAATCGATATCGCTATTCAGAAATATCTTCCGAATGCGCTCGCCCTGGTAGCCCGCCGCATGAAAGGTTTGCTCCTGGGTGAGCCTAACCGGCGGGTTCGCTGTTCCGATACTGAGAATGCGAGGATGGTTCACTAATTCCCAACCAATTCTTGAGCGATCTCAGTCTTGTCGTCCTGACGCGCAGCATCGATCTCGGCGCCGAGCTGAGACTTTATGCCGCGGGTCGCTTTCTCAAGTTCCGCTTTAGCCCGGGCCACATGCCGCAACATGGTGTGCAGCCGCTTTGGCCCCAATACCACGAGTCCGAGCATAAACACGAACAGGATTTCCGTTCCAAAACCCACGATTCACCCCTTGGTTGTGGCTTGGTCGCTGGTAATGGTGGTTGTATTGACCGGCTTCTCTTCCTCAGCTTTCATGGCTGACTTGAAGCCGCGGATGCCTTCTCCGATTCCTTTGCCCAGCTCAGGAAGTTTCTTGGGCCCGAACACTAGCAGGGCAATTCCGAAAATCACCAGTAGATGCATCGGTTGAAACAATCCTTCAAACATACGGCCTCCTTAGATCGAGTGAAAAACAGATCGAGTGAAAAAATCTCCACACCATGCCTTCAAAAAATGCGGGCACTGCAACCGGTCACAGATACAGCACCCGCCCAGACAGCAGGGGAGAGAGCTTGAAACAAATCAAAAGCCCCGTCGAACCGAATCAGCCTCAACAGCCAGCCGGTTCACCAGGGTGAAGAACGACTGCGACTGACCATGGAACAACAGGTCAGCCGTGAAAGATTTGATAGTGGCGACTGCTCCTCCGTTCTCTGTCGACGTAGGCCGGATCACGGAACACTGCGGCAGACTCTTGCTGATAAACTCGCACGGCTCAGGCAGGATCAGGTTGGTCTGGTCGAGCTCTGAGTGGCGGGCATTGAGATCCGGGAACGTCAGACCGGTTTCCGGATCAGTCACCCCGGCCAAAGGCTGAGAAACCGCATTGCCGGCCTTGTCATGCCAGAGTCCGAAGTGGTCGATTTCGACTCCGCCAATGCTGATCAGGATTCGCAGGACTTCAGCATCGGTTGCCTTCAAGGCCAGCGTGGGATATAGGCTCGCCCCACCCTGTTCGATGTAGGCAAAGTGAAACCCCGCCGTGTTCGCGATCGCCTGCATGCGAGCCTCTTGCGGGGTCGCGGGCGGAACTGGTTGAGGCTGGTTGGGAGGAGTGTCGGTATCGTTCAAAGGAATGGCTGGTTCATTCTTGATAACAAACGGTCCTTTGAAGTGGGTGCCGAAATCGGGGTTCTGTGAGCTGCGATAACGCGTGTACCAACTCAGGTCAACGTTGAGATTCATCAGGTTGGTCAGCCTTCCGATGTTCTTTGCGCCAGTCGCTTGACTGCTGGGCAAGGTGCGGAACACGTCGAGATCAACCGGCTCCACTCCCTTGGAGATCAGGTAGGCATTCAGGAAGTCCGCGTGGCTTATTTCATCGTCGGTGTTATCCGCGATGTATTGCGCCATATCGCCATCAAGGTTGCTGAGCGCGGCTATGTAAGCCGGATTGCCCCCTTGGACTCCTCCCAGTTCGTTGTACTGTTGCCACAAATCAGCCTCTATGAGTTCAACCGCCGCGGCGAACCGGAGTAGCGCAGCATCGCCATTGGAAAGCTTGCCTGCGCTGCGCGTGGTCTGCGCCTTGCCCTCCGTCGCCAATAAAACGCCGGCCGACAAGGTTGCACCGGCGATCCCCAGGCCCTTGAGAAATGAACGTCGCTTGACCACGCCTTGCCAGTGACGTTGAGCATTTTCTCCCGTCGAAGAAGGGCTTGCTTCAGATGAGCTTGCCTCGGACACCATCGTAGATTGAGAATTCTCTTCTTTCATGCTTTACTCCAATTCCTTTCAGTTATGATTGTGTTCCAGCAATGTGTGAAACTCCGCTAGTCGAGCAATATTCCGCAATTCCAAAATATTTGTACCGACAACAATCTTTTGACATTCCGCACCGCGCGGTTGGTTGAACGTCCAAAGATTGAACACAAGGGCGCTCATACGATCGTGAGCACAGAGCCGGTGACGGGATTTCCAGGAATCGAGTCTTAACTGGAGAGAGCTTGTAAATTTTATTGTTAGATAATTGTCACGTTGCCCGGCTAGGGCGACTACTCGCTTGAGCTAGACGGCACCCGTCCTGCGCTCGCGTGCTGAATTCACCAGCCAAGCCACTACAATGCTGATGGCGTAGAGTGCAACCATTGGCGCAGCAAAAAGGCACATGTTCAAGATGTCGGTGGTCGGCGTGACAATTGCCGCGACAACGAAAATTACGAGTATGGAGTACCGCAAATTCCGCCACATCCAGCGAGCCGTAATCACGCGCATCAAAGCGAGAAAAAACACGAGAACTGGCATTTCGAAAATCAGTCCGAGACCAATGATGATCGTTAGAAAGAGTTTCGTGTATTCCCCAATCGTAATCATCGGCTGGAAGCGCAGGCTGTAACCGATTAAGAAATCCAGCGATGCCGGGTAGACCATTCTGTAACCAAAAAAGCCCCCGCCTATGAACAAGCCGACTGTGCTGAGCAAGAATGGTAAAACATAACGCTTTTCCCTCCGATACAATCCGGGAGCGATGAACAACCACAACTGATAGAACACGAATGGAGAGGCCGCGAATAATCCGGCAACAAACCCAACCTCCAAATAGAGGTTGAAGGGCTCAGTCGGGTTTAAATACACCAACCCTCCGCTGAACCCATGGTGGCGCAGCGCCTGAATAATGGGTTGCTGCATTAAACCGAAAATACGGTCAGCGAAAGACCAGCACGAGAGAAAACCGGCAAGTACCCCAAGGATTGAAAAGATAATTCGTTTTCTCAACTCCTCCAAGTGAGCCAGGAGCGGCATGGTGTCCATGGATTGTGCGAGCGGAAAGACAGCTGTGTCAGCCATGCTTACCAACCGTCCCTCGGGACCGTGGAATCCCGGTACGCAGTCTCGATCCTCTGCCAATCCTTCAAGTTTGCGTTATTGATTAGATCGAGCGAGGACTGCTCTCGGAGCGGCGAGATTTCATCGGCGTATGCAAAACAGAACGCTATAACGAGCATTGCAGCCAGCCCAATGAGTCCGTACATGGTTAGTTCAAGCATTCTGACCTCTCTTTGCATCTTCTTGCGCTCTCTCGGTCAACCCGAACCGACATGTGTCCAGAATCGCCTATGGCCCAGCACTACCGGAATGGTGCCACATACCATGCGCAGTACGTTCCCACTCCACTGATCAGAACAATCGCCCAAAGCGCGAGCTCGGTGCGCATCCACCACTTCCAATGTTTGAAGCGCAGCCATTGTGGAAGGACGTTCGTGCCGGCCACCATGACGATATAGAGTCCCAGAAGCTCAGCCGTTATTCCCAGAACCGCGTGTATTGTCGCCGCCTCGTAATACCACTTATGAAAAACCTTTGATAGCGCGGGCTTCACCTGTTGCTGAAATGACGGCCACATCACCAGTCCGATCATCAACAAGTTCAAGACAAGTACCGCCGTCTGGCAAATACCGTGAGCCTTGTAGCGTTTGTGCCTCGCGAGAATCGCGCCTAAAGCGAGTGCAACTCCCATAATGAGTTGCACGACGAGGTTGAGATCTGCCCCGAAAGTGGCGCCGGTACCGAGAAAGCCTTTCATTGGAAATAAAGACAAGCGCTAATCGTTTGCTCCGCCCACCGATTTCTGATCTCAATAGCCGGCAAACTCTTCTGTCCGAATATCGTCTTCATCTACGCCTGCCTCATTAAGCGTTCGGCGTGTTGCTGCGACCATCGTTGGCGGCCCCGCTATGTAATAGATCGGACCTCGCACAATTCCTACTTGTGTGACCAGCATTTCCGCGCTTATGTGTCCGGTCTCCCCCTTCCAACCTCGATAATTCTTATCGGTACGCGTGAGGGTTGGAACAAAGCGAAACCTTGGATTTGCACGCTCTAGCTTCCAGAGCGGATCCATGAACGCGGCGTCCTCCAGGTAGCGGTTCGCATAGAACAGAACAATAGGATGACGAAGCTTCTCCCCTGTTGCGTAAAAGAGCATGCTCAAGAATGGAGCGATCCCGATGCCGCCGGCGAGGAAGACAACTGGCCTGGCTGTGTTGTTATGGAGGCTAAAAGAGCCCATTGGTCCTTCAATCTTCACACCACTACCGATCGGCAGGATGGACAAAGCCTGCTTGAAAACTGTATTTCGCATGCGAGTCGTGACTAGAAGGTCTTTGTCGAACGGAGAACTTGCGATGGAGAAGGTGTGCGTGAGTCCGCTTGGCGACCCATTCTGAGAATCCGATATAGTCAGGTCAATATACTGTCCAGCCTTGTACACAAAGTCATGTGGCTTTTCAAATTGAAAAGCCATTGTGCCTTCGGCAACGTCTGTTCGACCTAGTAGCGTGCTTTGATAAGCCCTCATCATCCGTCCTTGTAGTGCTTTTTGTTCCATTCGCCCAGAGTCTCTATTGGTCTCGACTGGCACAGTAGGAATCAGCCTCGTCTTCTTTAACCGGGGCGGTCGTGGTTTATTCCGCTTGTCACGCTCAAACGGGTGGAATTAACTCCATGTTGCTACGCCGGTCTCAAGCAACAATGGTCGGCGATGCAGATCATTGGCATATGCACGTGGATTTACCGGGAACACGTCGAGAGTTTAGGCCTCTGGGCGAAGGGCGCACCGGAGGCCTTTTGCTGGCCCTGTCCGTGCTGGGGTTACCTGCTTTTATTCGACCGCGGTTCTCCCGCGAATCAGGTAGCGTTTAGTTGTCCGCAACCAAACGATGAAAATGTGGGGCTGCTTGTACCGGGCGTTTACAAAAGGGTGACTCTACTTGCGCAGATTCCGCTGACTTGCTGAAGTATTTGTTAAGCCGTTCGCGAAGCTGCAACCGAGCCCGCCAAAGCCGCGACTTCACAGCGGATTGACTCAGGTTCAGAACCTCTGCCGTCTGAATGGTCGAAAGACCTTCGATATCTTGCAGCACGAAGACCGTTCGCAAAATCGGACTCAGCTCTTCTATGGTCTTGATTAGGATGTTTCGTAGTTCCGACACGCTGTAAAGTTCTTCGGCATTGGGAGCCCAATCGATGACCTCCCGTGGAAGCGTGTCCTCATCTGTCCCAAAATCCTCATCCAGGGACACCTCTCTTGTTCTGCGTTGCTTTCGCAGCTTCATTAGAGATTGGTTCAGAGTGATGCGAATCAGCCACGTCGAGAATCGGGAATCTCCTCGGAAGTCGCCCAGGTGTTGATAAGCTTTCAAAAAAGCTTCCTGAACCGCGTCTTGGGAATCTTCCCGGTTATGAGTGACGCTTTGAGCGATTCGGAAAAGTTTGCGATCGTATCGCTTTACCAGTTGCTCGAAAGCGGCAACATCCCCATTCTTGCTAGCCTGGACAAGTGTTAAGTCATCATTTGTCTCTGCTCGCACTCCGGATTGTGCCGGCTCTGCAGTCATAATGGCTCAAGGTACTTTGGAGAAGCAGTTCTGTGGAAGCAAGTAATGTTTCTGGAGACGTGAAGCCGTTCCCGTGCCATCTACGAGTCCGTGTTTCACTGCACTACGACCTTGCCGGTCATCCTCGGGTGAATCGTGCAGTAGTAGGGATATGTTCCTGCCTTGGTAAACGTGTAGGAGAATTTGTCATCGGTATCCAGCACTTTCGACTTGAACACACCATCCGTGCTGACCGACGTATGAGGTATGTCATCACTGTTTGTCCAGGTAACAGTCGTTCCAACCGGTACCGTGAGCGTCGGCGGCCCAAAAACGAAATTATCGATTTTCACCGCCGCGACAGCCGCGGATGAGTGGTCATTCGCCCTGACGCTGGGTGATCCCGCTAGCAGCAGGAGCATCGCGATCATCACGGGCGCGGTCAAACTTGCAACCCACACATTTTTCCTGTTCATTGTTCTGTTCCTTTTCTAGATGTGATGTTCTTGCTTGATGTTCTTCGTTCAGACCGAGCCCTCGGAATTTACTAAGGGCTGAGTCAACTACCTCCAAACGCCGCCTCCATTGCCCGAAGCCGACGAGCCCGAAATTCCGAGCGGTGAATCGACGATTGCGAGGCTGCCACCACTGACCACGTAGTTCACGTCGGTGATGCCCAGCACCTGTTGCAACTGCTCGGCTGGAACTTTCATCGGTCCGGCTGAGGGCGCTGTTCCCGGCGCAGGTTGAGGGAACGCAGTCGACATCGCTGTGTGAAACGAAACCCGGCCTTCGATCTTCTGCATGATCTGGTGAATGTGGCCGTTCAACACAGTCACAGAGCCGAAGCGTTTGACGTAAGACAAGGCTTGTTCGCTGTCATCGGTTCCCCAACCCCAATCGGGATAGATCGTCCACAGCGGAATGTGCGCGTAGAGCACAATCGGAGTGCTGGCGGAGCGGCCATTGAGATCGTCTTCGAGCCATTCCAGTTGTTCGTGACCGAGCGATCCCATGCCCCCAGCTTTCAAATTCGCAACGTTCACCAGGCCAACGAAGTGCACACCCTTGTGATCAAAACTGGACCACCCAGAGCCCTTTGTACCTTTTCCGTAGCGCTGGAGAAATTGCTCGCCGTTGTCACTGAGCATGTCATGCTCACCCGGTACAAAGTAGATCTGTTTGGCGGACGCTCCTTTTAATACTTGATCCAAGGTGTCGAACTCACTCGGTTTCGAGAGCTGACTCAGATCACCGGTATGAATGATGAAATCCGGTGAGTGAGGCATGGCATTGATCTTGTTGATCGCCGTCTGCAGAGTAGCGGTGACATCCGGATTTGCCGGTTTGTTAAACCCGATGTGGCTGTCACTTATCTGGACAAAGCTGAAGTCCGCGCCTTTGGCGGCGTCTTTTTTGCTGTCTTTGGCGAAAGCCCGCGATACCGGAATCCCGCCACTCATGGTCCAGACCAGGCCCGTGCCTGCCCACGCCATACACTTCAGGAATCCGCGGCGATCAACGCCATCGTTGTTGAAGTCTTGCAACTTCTGATCGATAAAATCTTGTTTCTTGTCCGGCATTTCTCCTCCGTGGTTTGTAACTTTCTGAGGTAATAACTGAGGCAGGTTGTTTTTATTCCCGTCTAAATTTGAAGACAGCGGAAGAGACCTTCTCGACGTAGTGCTGCAAAAAATCGACGCGGCTGGCCCGCGCCCGCCGCGTCTCGTTAGCCAAGAACTGGACCGTGATCACTCCTCTTTCGTGGTATGAAGCGTGAGCGTCTCGATGCCGTGGTTGTTCTGAAATTGAGCCTCGCCTCCGAAAATCCAGACGTTGCCTGCTGACGGGGTTACTCCAGCGAACAAAAAATCATCCAGGAAATTGCCCTTGGTGGGATTGGGACTGGGGACAATTTTCCAGCTAGTCCCGTTTCAGTGCAAGAGCAGGGTCATCTGGTGCCCTGATCCGCCGGTGGCTACCTCTCTGAAAGCGATATCGCCGTTCTTCTCCACGGCGAATCTGTTTTTGTTCTTGATTTGGTTGCAGTACACACTCGTGTTCGAGATCACTGCACGAGACCAAACATCGCGCATAACTAAAAAGTGGCGAGTTTGTTTCTCACCAGGAACTTCGCCGCCTCAGTCTAGCCAGGTAGGTTTACGCCGCTGAGAAAGCCGCCCAGATGCCTGGTTAAGGCAATGATGCCGACTGCCAGAACTTCAAGCGGAAGTCGGTAGCGTGGCAGAACTAATGTCCTGCGTCGCGCGCGAAAATGTAACCACCAGACAAACCAGATCATCACGGTCGAGATACAGGCGAGCACCAGGTGTATTAGCAGGATGCCTTTTAGTTTCTGTCCCTCAAGTTGGAATTGCCACGCGAGAATTCCCGTGGCAAGAACTGGCAGCGTTGACATCGTTGCCCCTACCAGGTTGTAATAGGCCGCGTCCGCCAAGCCACGGCGATCTGTCCATTGCGAGATAAGGTCGAATACGACCGCCGAAATAAATAGTGCGATCGGAAAATGAATGAGCACGACGTGTTGTGCGTGCTTAGCGAGAACTGCAGCCTTCAAATCGAAAGGATTTACCATTAGATGTACCTTTTTTAAACTTGCGGATTTTGCGTGATGGAGCATGTCTACCTCTGCCGGATCGCTCCTCGCGCAATGCCTTACCCTCCATAGCTGTTCGAACTGTTAGTCTGCTCCGAATCGCGATCCGTATTTGAAACGACCCATAGTCCCTCCCCATTCAGGACATAGATAAAACTCCGCTCGTCCTGAAGCCACTTGACCACTCCCGAGAACTTTTGCACGATTCGAGGAGCAGACGGGTTCGACAGATCCCAAAGTACAAGGTCATCATTGGAGGCACCACGCGTGGGAAGAACTCTGTTTTCCTCGACAATCGCCAGATCACCGGTTACGTTCATCCGGCTCGGCACAGCCGGGTTCGGCCAGGGAGTTACACCGACCGACTTAGGTTGAGCCGGATCGCTGACATCGATGATCGAGATACCTTGATTCTTTGCGTGTTGCACATAAACGTAGTACTTATTGTTCACTCGCCTCTGCATCACCATGTCGACTGCCGAGAGTTCACCAAAAGGAATGTGAGCAATTACGCGGCTCTCAGTGCGAGACCCATTGGGCTTACGCTCTTTCGCCGATGCGCTGTTGATCTTCGACCCCAGCAGAATAATAAGAACTGCCGAGCTGACTGCTACGAACCTGCTTGCACCGATATTGTTCATGTCCGTCTCCTGCGAAATTAGTCTCACCGGATGTAACGGAAGTTCTCACCTTTTTATTCCCTTTGCGGCAAATAGTATGTGATCGGCATGAGAACTAATTCGCGGCACAGCGGAATATAGCGACCGCACATCAGTTCTAATTTAGTGGTCGATGATTAGGATTCCAATGACAGGTTTAGTCAAAGCGGTCGCCAATATCGTTTTGTTCATTCTTGCGCCGGTCGTTGTGGTGTGGGTACAAGGCAGACTATCTATGGCTATTGAGACTATAGGGAAAGTTCCAATGGAGAAAAATGATGCCGAGGCGGCCTATCTCTAGGCAGGAAATCATGAGCAGGTAATGCCTAACCTCAGCCGCTCCTGCCTAACTCAGGCCACAGCCGAACGCGAATGACCAACGGGGTCATCGCGGTTTCGGTTGCCCTCGTGCGCGAAATACCGAGCCAGTGATTTATTTCCCGAAATTATTCTTTTTTGAAGGAATACAGCGACGCCTCCGCAGTTATACCCATTGGACGTGTCAACTGCGAATCTCCAACTCGACTCGTTTGAAGAACTGGCCATGCCGCTCTTCGACCAGTTGTACAACTTCGCGCACTGGCTCACACGTAATCGCGAAGAGGCCGAAGACCTGGTCCAGGAAACTTATGCTAAGGCCTTGAAAGGATTCGGGTCTTTCCAGCTAGGAACTAATTTTCGCGCGTGGATGTATCGCATCCTGCGCAATACTTTCCTGACCTCTCGCACGGGACTCAAAGTGACGATGACCGTTCCTATCGATCCCGAGGAGGACGGAGCTGACCTGGCAGTTGAGCGCGACACGCCGGAGACCTACCTACTTGAGCAGTTAAACCGTGAACTGCTGCACAGCGCGATGGATGAGCTTCCCGTGCATTCTCGGGAGATCCTCCTTCTATGTGAGGTGGAGGAGATGTCGTATCAGGAGATTGCGGAAACGCTGTCGGTTCCTATAGGAACGGTGATGTCACGTTTGTCGCGTGCACGGAAAACATTGTCCGAGCGGCTGCGCCCGCAGATGCAACGCGGAGCTGTGACGACGATTACAAAGGGGACGAATTATGGTTTGTGAGTCTTGGAAGGCAAAGCTCGATACGTATATTGATAACGAGCTTCCGCAGGCGGAGATGTACATGGTCGATCGCCATGTCCGCAGCTGCCATTCTTGCTCGACGGGTACCCTCGCGCGCGTACAGATGAAGCGCACCATTCAACTTGCTGGAAGACGTTTCACTCCGAGCACTCAGTTCCGCAAGCGTGTGCAACTGTCCATCGCGCCCAAACCGCAACGAAATCTGGGCCGAGTATGGATGTTCGCTGCGGCCGCAGCCTTCATTCTTGTGATCGCTGCCTTGACTTCGACTTATGTGGAAACTCGGAGGGCCGGAGGTCAGGTTTTCAGTGAGATTGCAGACTTGCACGTGGCGACGCTCGCCAGTTCAACGCCGGTGGATGTGATCTCCACCGACCGGCACACAGTGAAACCCTGGTTCCAGGGAAAGATCCCCTTCGCGTTCAATTTGCCGGAGCTCCAGAACTCCGAGTTTTCTTTGCTTGGCGGCCGGATGACCTATCTTGAACAAACGCCGGGCGCACATCTTATCTATGATGTGCGCAAGCACCATATTTCCGTGTTCGTGTTCCAGGAACGATCCTTGGCAGCGAGGTTGGACGAGAATTCTCTCTCTCCCAAGGAACTGCCATTCAACATGGAAACGTGGAGTCAAGGCGGCCTTCGCTATTTCGTGATCGGCGACACGAGCGCCGCCGACATCGATCATCTTGCGAAATTGTTCAAAACCGCCGGTTCGTAGATTCAACAGGGTCGATAGACGAAAACGTTGAGTTTTTCGTGAACCTTCCTCGTCGTGCCCCACTGTTATCCCGGTCACGCCAGTGAGCCTTCTTGAGAGACAACCTAGAACACCGCCAGGACACAACTAAAGATACTTTTTCCACAGAATATTTCCTCCGGCTGCAAGTTACTGCGTTAGGAGCCCAAATTTCAGCATCGTGCGGCACTGCCGCGGCATTGCTGACCCCTTCACTACACCCTGCAGGGTGTCATAACAAATACCTTTGGAGGAATGCCATTCCATGATCCGTAAAAACGTCCTTCTCGCCGTGTGTAGCTCCGGCGTGATTGGTCTTGGCCTTGTTGGTCTCGCGCAACAGTCTGCACAGAATCCTCAGCCGCCCAAAATAACCGAGGCGCCTGCTGGTTTTAAAACACCCACACTATCCAAGCATCCCGGCTCAAAGAGTGTCAGTAATGGCATTCCCGAGCCGCCGCATGACACATTTGCTCTCGACCAGGCAAACTTCGAGTCCCGGGAAGGAAATGATAGTGGCCTCGGTCCCGTCTACAACGCCACCATTTGCGTTGATTGTCATCAGGGCCCCGTCACCGGCAGTCCCAGCCAGATTACCGAGATTCGTGCCGGGCACCTGGATACAAACGGAAATTTCGTAAACCCGACTATTTTCATCAATCACGGCAAGGACACAATTACCGGCCGCTCCCTTATTAACGACCGTGCCACTTGCGCTCGGGCGGAGGAACATCTGCCGGCCACCGAAAACATCCGCGCGCTACGGGCGGTGCTGAATACGTTGGGAGATGGTTTTGTCGAGGCCATTGACGATCAAACTTTGATCAACATCGCCGCTGAGCAACCGAAACTGAGCAACGGCAAAATTGTGGGCGAGACGGTCGAAGTTCCTATCCTCGAAGCTCCATCAGCAACTCGCATCGGTCGCTTCGGCTGGAAGGATCAACACGGTAGCCTGCTCTCCTTCTCAGCGGATGCTTATCTCAACGAGGTCGGCATTTCCAACCGCCTCAAACCCACAGATACGACGACCGTCTGCAAGACCACGAAAGATCCCGAGGATCAAGCAGACAACACCGGCCTGTTCGGGATTGACCACTTTGCCCAATTCATTCGCGGAACGCTTGTGCCGCCACGCGACCCAGAGCTGGTCCACCAGCCCGACGTCAAGGCTGGAGAAGCGCTATTCGCCAAAATTGAATGCAGCATCTGCCACGTGTCCAAGATCGTTACGGCTCCGCCGGGAACCGTTATTAACGGCGGAGCTTTCACTGTTCCCGACGCTCTGGGCAACAAGATCATCCATCCGTTCAGCGACTTCCTGCTTCACGATATCGGCACCGGTGACGGCATCGTGCAAGGAGGACCGCAGGATACGCAACACAAGCTGCGAACCGCAGCGCTTTGGGGAGTGCGCACCAAGACCCGCTTCATGCACGACTTGAAGTCAGAATCCTTCGAGTCAGCGATCCTCCGCCATCAAGGCGAAGCATCCGACTCGATTGCGCAATTCAAGCAGTTGAATCCTGAGGAGCGGAGTGAGTTGTTGAAGTTCCTAAGTTCTCTCTAGATCTGAGTCTTTCCGGGGCAGGCATTTGGAACACGAGCTTGCCCCATTTTCTGCGCCTAAACGAGAGGCGAAGAGGGCTAATTCTTGTCGACGGTGAATAAGCTGTTTCGTGCAGGTAGCGAGAACACGACCAGGTTCGCATCACAGCGCAGTTGATCGAGGCCTCGACGGACCAGCATTTATGGTCTTAGAGTTATGAGGGTGAGTTCCGCGATACCTTAACTCTGCAAAGCAGAGTGGCCGGCGTCATTGCAGATCAAATTCGAATCAATTTGACGCCGCAGGAACAGGCTGCGCTGAAAAGCGTAAAGGTGGTTAATCCGCAAGCGTACGAGTCTTACCTTAAGGGGCGTTACTTCTGGAATAATCGAACGGTTGGCTGCCGTGTGCATTGGGACAGGAATACAGACTTTGGTCACCGCCAGTGAAGGGCTTCACAAAGATCAGAACAGGCGGTGTTACTGCATCGAGCGGTCATGCTGAGGCTTCGACGCCAGGTGGGAGAGGGTTTCATTCTCTGCTGCTGGGCATCTTCCCCGGTCTGCTGGTCATCTACATCTGCGGATCGGCCGACAGTGAACATGAGCAGCCACGAATCCGAGCAGGTATGGAAAACTCCAAATTGATCACGTCCGTCCTTGCTTTTATGGCGGCAATCATAGTCGCTGCTACTGCCGCCGACACGCCACCACTAACCTTCAAGTTCACTACAACCAACGTGAGGGGAGCGATACAAACCACTCCTGCCGGGGTCAACAATGCGGGCGTGTCGGTCGGGCAATACGAAGACAGGAGCAAGGTCTTCCACGGTTATCTTCGCAATGGCAAAAAACTGACCACACTTGATGACCCCAAGGGCTCCAACACCGTCTGCGCCAATCTCAATCCCAATGGCGAGATTTCGATTGTCGGTGCCTATATCAATTCCAAGGGCAACTCAGAGGGATTTCTGCATAAAGAGGGAAAATTCACAGACATCCCCGGTCCTGCGGGTGCAACGGCCTCTGCCGCCTATGGGATAAACGACAGCGGGGCAATCGTCGGCTTCTACACAGATTCGAGCGGAGCCACGCATGGATTTCTATTAGGGGGCAAGACATACACGACTCTGGACGTGCCCGGCGCTTCGAGTACTGTGGCCCTGGGGATCAACAACGGGGGCAGCATCGTTTTGTTTTGGGTGAATTCGAAAGGCGCGATTGAATCGTCGATTTACAATGGCAAAACCTACAAGACAATTAACGTCCCCGGTGCTGCAAGTTCGTTTGCCGAGAACATCAACAGTGCGGGAGACGTTGTTTATGGCTGGTTGGATTCCAGCAACGTGAGCCACGGTGCACTGCTGCATGCGGGGAAATATTACAAGTTCAACTTCCCCAAGAGCGCACAAACCTACGGCGGTGGAATCAACGACCATAACGTCATCGTCGGAGGGTACCAAACCAAGAGCAGGGGGCGGTTCTCGGGATTCACCGCGACCTTCAAGTGAAGTTTCGAGGCGCTAACGTAATTCCAGTCTTTGCCCATCCCTTAGACTCAGCAGACCATCCTTGATTCGTTTGGAGGGCACCAATGTCGCCGCGCACGCTTTTTCTTAGCAGGCTGATCGGGCTGTACTGCATTCTCGTCACGCTATCCATGATCACCCGCAGACAAGCCACTCTGGAATCGATAACAGCACTCCTTCACGACCCAGCAATGATGTTCGTCCTCGGTGCAATTACGCTGGCAGCCGGGCTCGCGATGGTTCTCGCGCACAATCTCTGGTCGGGTGGTCCGCTGGTGATGATCGTTACCCTCGTCGGATGGGTGACGCTGGTCAAGAGCCTACTGTTTTTATTCCTGCCGCATGAGATGGAAGCGAGTTTTTTCCTTGAGCAGCTTCACTACCAAGAGCTTTTCTACGTGTACGGGACTTTGTCGCTCGTTCTCGGCATCTACCTGACTTACAGTGGATTTAAGTCGAGGTCGCATTAGTCAGCACGCTGCAAGGCTCCGAAGTGGTACCGTGTTTAACGTGCGAGACCTAAAACACCGAATTGCTCTTGTTACTGGAGGGAGTCGCGGCATCGGTGCCGGAATTGCATTGGCTCTGGCTCGGGCTGGTGCAGATGTCGCAGTGAACTACCGCCAGAACGCCGATGCGGCTGCCGCTGTATGCGCAGAGATTTCTGGCCTCGGACGGAAGGCGTTGGCGGTTCGGGCCGATGTATCGGTAGCTGCGAAGGTCAAGCGGATGCTCGCCGAGGTTGAGACTCGACTGGGCGCTGTCGATATTGTCGTCAACAACGCGGGTATCGCTCATCCCCGCAAGTTGGAGGAGATTACAGAAGCGGAGTGGGACGAAGTGCTCACCGTCAATCTAAAGTCGGTGTTCTTGGTAACGCAGGCGGTGGGCGGTATGCGACAAAGAAAGTGGGGACGGATCATCAACCTGTCTTCAGTCGCTGCACAGACGGGTGGAGCAGTGGGGGCACACTACGCCGCGTCCAAGGCGGGAATCATAGGGCTGACGCACTCCTGCGCTTCATCGCTTATTCGAGACGGTATCACCGTGAATGCCATTGCCCCCGCTCTGATTGAGACCGATATGGTGACCAGCAACCCCAACGCGAACCCGAATCTTATTCCGATGGGGCACTTTGGCTCAGTGGGGGATGTTGCATCTGTCGCGGTGATGCTGGCGATGAATGACTACATGACTGGGCAGACGATTTCGGTCAATGGCGGCTGGTATATGAGCTAGTCCCACCAACTCTGCCCAACGGTCGGCGTTCCGTTCTTGGCATAGAGTCAACAGTGAGTGTCTCTTCCGGATGCGAGTGCTGGCATGACGGTCACGAACCTTGTCTTCGCGCTGTTCTCCATCTTCGGCTAAAGTATTAGCCGATGAAGTTGATCGTCTTCGCCACGTTCTTACTCCTCACGATGGGTGCTGCCGCCCAAGATACAGGTGAGTTCGACACCAAAGCGGCTCAGCGGTTTGCGAATCTTGCGCTCGCGTGCATCCACAAGGAATATCCGAACCACATTAGCCATACCTTGAACAGCGATGCGGATGCGGCACCGCCGCGAAAACTGACGCCCGCATTCTATGGGTGCTACGACTGGCATTCCTCTGTGCATGGGCATTGGCTGCTGGTTCGTCTAATCAGGACTTTTCCCGATGCCGGCTTCGCGTCCTCCGCACGCGAAACCCTGCGGCAAAGCCTCACCGCAGAGAACATCGCACAAGAAGCGGCGTACTTGCGGGCCGAGGGACGAGCCACCTTCGAGCGTCCTTATGGGCTGGCATGGCTGCTTCAGCTTATTGCGGAACTGCGCGAATGGGACGACCCTCAGGCACGCGAGATGAGTGCGAACCTGCGTCCGCTGGAGGAGTCCGCACGGGGACGTTTGGAGGACTGGCTCCCCAAGCTCTCTCATCCCGTGCGGATCGGCGAGCATGACCAAACAGCTTTTGCCCTTGGATTAGTTCTGGATTATGCACGCGCCACGGGAGGTGAGAAGTTCACAGACCTGCTGGTGTCGAAAGCCCGGCAATTTTACCTCGCGGACAAAGATTGTCCGCTGGCGTATGAGCCTTCAGGTGAGGATTTCCTTTCACCTTGCCTTGGGGAAGCGGACCTTATGAGGCGTGTCCTGCCGAGCGATGAGTTCGCTCGCTGGCTCCGATCTTTTCTGCCTCAGATTTCGCTCCCGAAAAATGGCGCTTGGTTGCAGCCAGTGGTGTCGCCCGATCCCAGCGACCCCAAGCTGGCGCATTTTGGACGGGCTGAATCTCAGCCGAGCATGGATGCTGGAAGGCATCGTTGCGGGCCTGCCCAAAGGGGACAAACGCTTGCCCACGATCAGGGCGGCTGCCGAGGAGCACAAGCGTGCGGGACTGGCAGCCGTGACGGGCAAGCATTATGAGGGCGGTCACTGGTTGGGGAGCTTTGCGGTCTATCTCGTCACCAAAAGAGGCATTCCCCAGAAGTAGCGGAAGCATTAAGCCGGAGCCTTACAGAAGTTCGCCTGGTGGCAGTGGCCATGAAAAATGGTGCGCCCGGAGAGATTCGAACTCCCGACCTACAGCTCCGGAGGCTGCCGCTCTATCCAGCTGAGCTACGGGCGCGCGCCAGTGTTTCCAGTGTACATGCGGAGCTTTACCCTATCAATTGGTGGATCGAAACTCGGCGTCAGGCTGCGGGTGGCAATCGCTACGCCATGACACCGTACTGAATATTCCGACTTGCAACTGACGACCAGTTAGTAGCGATTCCGCCCACCACCGCCGCCGTGTCCGCCGCGGCCGCCACGATCTCGACCGCCGCCTCCTCCACTCCCCGCACGCTCGACCTTCGGACGTGCTTCATTCACATTCAACGTGCGCCCGCCAATCTGAGAGCCGTTCAGCGCCGCAATGGCTTTCTCTCCGTCTTCCGCACTTGTCATCTCGACGAAGCCGAAGCCGCGAGAGCGCCCGGTATCCCGGTCAGTCATGATGCTGACCCGGTCTACTTGTCCATGTGCCTCGAAGAGTTTGCGCAGTTCGTCTTCTGAAGTGTTGAAGTCGAGGTTCCCAACAAAAATGTTCTTCACGCGATTGCCTCTGAGTGAGCTATTTGAACGTGGGCGACTTCGGCGCAAATGGGAGGCTGGTTGGCCAGGCCGACAGCCAAAGTTGACGAACAATCAAATGCGCAGGAAGTATAGCAGGTCTACCCTGTGTGGGAAGCTATTCCGTGGAATGCGAATTGTTTGGCCATGGCGTTTGGAGAATCTTGCGTAATTTCAATTCAACCCTAGGCTTTTGATCGTCGTCTTCAGAAGCGCCGCCGAATGGCGAAGTTTCTCAATCTCTTCGTTGTCTAATTCAAGGTGAAGTACCTGCTCAACGCCGCCGCGATCAATAACCGTAGGCAGGCTGAAACACACGTCCGCGAGCCCGTGGTAGTCATCAATCAGACTTGAAATAGAGAGCACGGTACTCTGGTCGCGCAAAATCGCCTGCGTAATGCGCATAAGTCCGGCAGCGACGGCATAGTAGGTTGCACCCTTGCGCTCGATAATGCGATAAGCCGCATCCCGAGTCTGCAAGAAAATGTTTTCCATTGTTCGCTGATCGTAGGGAATGCCCTGAGCCTTGCAGAATTGCGGCAACCGCATGCCGGCAATATTGGCCGACGACCACACCGGAACCTCGCTGTCGCCGTGCTCGCCGATGATGTAAGCGTGGACGCTGCGCGCATCCACACCGAAATGCTGGCTGAGCAGATAGCGGAAGCGCGACGTGTCGAGAATCGTGCCGGAGCCGATCACGCGCTCCCAAGGCAGTCCTGAGAGCTTGCCCGCGGCGTAGGTGAGGACATCGACCGGATTAGTTGCGATGAGAAGAATGCCTTCGGGATTATGCCTGGCCACTTCGGGGACGATGCTGCGCCAGATCGCGGCGTTTTTGTTGATTAAGTCGAGACGAGTTTCTCCTGGTTTCTGGTTGCCGCCCGCCGCCAGCACCGTAACTGCTGCGCCCGTGCAATCCGAATAGTTGCCAGCCCACACGCTCGTCGGATGCGCGAAGGGCACGGTGTGATTGAGGTCCATGGCCTCGCCTTCAGCCTTGGCGCGATTGGCATCGATCAGGACGATTTCAGCCGCAAGGCCGCTGAGCAGCAGCGCATAGGCGAAGGTTGAGCCGACGCTGCCAACGCCAACTATTGCGACTCGCGTGGGGCGAAGATGTGCGCGGGATTCAGTGGTCATTCATTTTTTCCCAGTCCATCATCTAATTCAACCCTGTCACTCTGAGGGGAATTTGCCCTCCGCTTGCTAAGGGACAGACGCAGTCGAAGAATCCTAGGTGCGGACCGTGCTATCAATGCGTCGGGGCATTTTCGGGATGCAGCAGCGGAGGCTTTCATAATGAGAGTGCCTTGCGAGGTCTGCGAAACCAATCTTTCGACTCCGTGTGTTCCGTGCCGACGCACGAAACATCCTCCGCTCAAGATGACCAATATTTACTAACACCCATCCACTCTCCAGTATCCCTCGCGGTGGAAGCCGAGTTGCAACAGGCGGTTCTTGGGATCGTGTCGCTTGCCGCACTGGGGACACTTCAGATAGCGGCCCCACGCCGTGCCCTGGCGATTGTAGTTTTGGGAGACTGCGAAAGTTGTGCCGCAACTGCAGGGCACAAGGTAAAGTTTCAAGTCGGTATTTAGCGCCGCACTCGGCTTTCGACCGCGTGCCATCAGCGCTCTTCTTCCGCCATGGCCATCGAACTGCGCTTGCGCTTGTTAGCCTGTAGTACCTTCTTGCGCAGCCGCAGCGACTTGGGAGTGACTTCGACAAACTCGTCGTCGGCGATGAATTCAATCGCCTGCTCCAGATTCAGATTTCGAAAAGGTACCAACCGCACGGCAATGTCCGAGGTGGAGGAGCGCATGTTGGTCAGCTTTTTCTCGCGCACGACATTTACGTCGAGGTCGTTATCCTTGGCATTTTCGCCAACGATCATGCCTTCGTAAACATCGATGGTCGGGCCGATAAACAATTCGCCCCGCTCTTGCAGGTTGTAAAGAGAATAAGGAGTAGTTACGCCGGCGCGGTCGGAGACCAGAGCGCCCGTCAAACGGTGCGGAATCTCGCCTTGCCATTCGATGTATCCATCAAAAAGAGCGTTCATGACGATGGTGCCGCGCGTGTCAGTCAGCAACTGGCTGCGCAGGCCGATAAGTCCGCGGCTGGGCACGCGGAACTCGATCCGCACTCGGCCGTACCCGTGATTGTGCATGTTGAGCACTTCGCCTTTGCGAGCTCCTAGCTGCTCCATCACCACTCCGACGAACGATTCCGGCACGTCGACAGTCAGCTTCTCGACCGGCTCCATGAGCTTGCCATCCACGCGCTTGGTAACGATCTCAGGTTTTCCCACCATGAGCTCGTACCCTTCACGACGCATCATCTCAATGAGAATCGAAAGCTGCAGCTCGCCCCGGCCCATGACTACAAATGAATCCGTAGTATCGGTTTCTTCCAGACGCAAGGAAACATTGGTCAGCAACTCTTTCTGCAAGCGCTCCCGAAGATTGCGGGAAGTCACATACGTGCCCTCGCGTCCGGCAAATGGCGAAGTATTCACCGTGAACAGCATGGCAATCGTTGGCTCGTCGATGGTGATATGCGGCAATGGCGCCGGATTCTCCGCGTCGGTGATGGTTTCGCCTATGGTGATGCCTTCGACGCCGGCGACGGCGATGATGTCCCCAAGGGTGGTCTCAGTAATATCGGTTCGCTTCAACCCTGAGAAGGAAAACAATTTCGTGATTTTCGTTTTGTGCAGTGAACCGTCGAGCTTGGCGATGGCGACGTCTTCCCCAGTGTGCATGGTTCCGTTGAACACACGGGCAATCGCCAGGCGTCCCAGATAGTCGCTGTAATCGAGATTGGCGACCAGGATTTGAAGCGGCCCTGCAACATCGCCGGTAGGCGCGGGAATAGTTTCGACGATGGTCTCGAACAGAGGCTGCAGATTTACACCGCCACCTTTTATATCTCGCGAGGCGGTTCCGGCTTTGGCATTGGTGTACAACACCGGGAAGTCGAGTTGCTCTTCTTTGGCATCGAGATCAATGAAGAGATCGTAAACCTCATTCAATACTTCCTGAGGGCGGGCGTCGGAACGGTCGATCTTGTTGATCACGAGGATCGGTGCAAGATGAGCCTCAAGCGCCTTGCTGAGGACGTAGCGCGTTTGCGGCAGCGGGCCTTCGCTGGCATCGACCAGCAACATGACGCCGTCGACCATCTTCAACGCGCGCTCCACTTCTCCGCCGAAATCGCTGTGGCCGGGCGTGTCCACGATATTGATCTTTACATCGTGATAGAGAATGGCCGTGTTCTTGGCCAGAATGGTGATACCGCGCTCACGCTCCAGATCGTTCGAGTCCATCACGCGTTCGATGATGTGTTCATTGGAACGAAAGGTGCCGCTCTGCTGCAGCATGGCATCGACCAGCGTGGTCTTGCCATGGTCGACGTGGGCAATAATAGCGATGTTGCGAATGCTGGAACTCAAATGAGACTTCCTTCCCGAGGACCGCAACCGCGGCCTACTACTACTTTACTATGCGCGGAAGAAAGCGGTGGAACCAAGAGGGAGTGGCAGAAACATAATGGAGGCTTGGCGTCCCTGCCCGGGTGGACAGGCGAGGACGCCTGTTCTCCATTGGCGAAAAGGTTCAGCCCGCTGCGGCCGTGTGTTTTGGCAGGGGTTTTCCCGCCATTCGGCTCTCGGCCTCTTTGACTGCGCGGCGGGCCGCCACGATTGCTTTACCAGTAGTCGATTCCGGGCCTTCGGAATCGGTGTTGGCGAAGAAAACGCGGTCCATCGGTTGCCGCACCAGTGGTTGCACCTTCGTATAAAGACCGGGCGCAGACATATATAAAGGATGGCCCCGACGGTAGAGGTGAACTTCGAGAGGATCCACATTGGAACCGGGAAAAAGCTTCTGAAAATCGCTGAGCACGCTGACAGCCTTTTTTCGTGCGCCTGCTTCGCTAAGCAGGGAACCGCGGTCTTCTTCGTTCAAAGGCGTGTAGCAGGTGAGGATGTTGTACTTCTGCTGGTAACCAGGCTGGTTGCGAATGGTCCAATCCGCCACAATGAAATCGGTAAACGTGTTTCCCGGACACCACGTGTCGTAACTCTTGTTGAACACTGGCTTGTCGAAGATCAGATTTACGACGACGTAGGGAATGTATCGAACCTGATGCATGGCGTCGCTCTGTTTCTCTGGCAGGCCCTGCACGATCCGCCGCGTAATAAACTTTGGAGTGGCCATAATGACGGTTTTCGCAGCCACCGTCTTCAGTTCCGCACCCTGCATGTACGTGACTTGCACTCCACTGTTGTCCGGCACGACGGCGATCGTGGTTGCGCCCACTTGCATGTGATCTGCGAATTGCGGTTGCAGGATATCGGCCAACTTCTTAGTAATCACACCTAGTCCGCCGGGCCAGGTGTAGTACTCCGGAACGGTGTCTCCACCGATGTCCTGCATGCCCCCGATGCCTAGCGCTGCAGCCGTGTCCTCGGTCGCTGCTCCCCAGTTGGAAGGGCCGTAATTGTCCCACCACTGCTTTACCTCGGCGGGATAGCCCTTCATGAAATCGGAAAACGGAACGTTGTCGAGTTCCTGCGCGCGCTTCACTACATCGATGGCCAGCATGTCTTTTTTGAACTTCTTGAAACCCTCACGCACAGATGTGGAGAATGGCAATTTATCAAGGCCCTCCGCCCAAGTATTAGCAATCCATTCGCCTTTAATGATGGTGCTGTCTCGATCATTGATGGGCAGAGGCTCCAGGCCGATTTCTTTGGCGAAGCCGTAGGTGTATTCACTCTTGGCTAGAAACGCGGACCCCGTAGCATAGGCGTTTCCCTGATGCTCCATCACGTAGGCATTGCCGCCCCAGTGCGGTTCTTTCTCCAGCAAGAGGAAGTCGCGGTCGCGCAACAGGTAGGCCGCGGTCAGTCCGCTAACCCCGCCGCCGACGATCACCACGTCGTGACGCGCCGAGACTGATGGCCGGTCGAAGATTTTGCCATCTCGCACCTGGTGGCAGATGCGATTGTCTTCACTTTCGACAGAAGGTACGAGAGGCGCCTCCGCTGCTAATAAAGAAAGATCAATCGGACAACCGGCCGCCACCGATCCTGCGACGACGAATTTAATGAAGTCTCTACGATTTGTAGTCATAAGATTCCTTGTGTAGCGCCGCTCTCCCGACGGTTGTCGTGGGGGCGTCCGCCCGCACATCCGAGGGCAGGATGCCCTCGGGACAGCCGGCAAGATGCCGGCGCTACAAACCTGACACAGCCTCTACCAGTTCGGCCGCAACTTCCTGCTTTCCTTCCGCATTCATCCGCAGTCGATACCAACCGACAATTGCGATCAGGGAGAAAACAAAAATGATGCTAGAGATAGCATTGATTTCCGGCGTGATCCCGCGCCGTAGCCGTCCCCAGATTTCGAGCGGCAGCGTGTTGTCACGCCCAATTAAGAAAAAGCTTACCGCGATCTCGTCCATCGAAAGCGTGAAGATCAGCAACGCGGCGCCGATAATGGACAAGCGCAAGTTCGGAATTGTGATCCGCCAAAACGTTTGCCAATAATTTGCGCCAAGATCGAGCGAAGCTTCCTCCTGAGCGCGATCCAGTTTCTGCAGACCTGCGAACACCTCTGTCGTAGCGACGGAAATCAAAGCCGTGCCGTGCCCAAGCACAATCGTCAGCAAGCTGAGTTTCACGTCGGCCTGGCGGAACAGCATCAACAGCGAAAGCCCGGTGATAATTCCGGGGAGGATTAGAGGCAGAAGTACAAGCCGTCGAAAAAGAGCCTTGCCTGGAAAGTTCGCCCGATCGAGAGCCAATGCGGCCGGAATGCCAAACAGCAGCGAAATTGCCATGGCTGCAACGGCGACGATCACGCTATTCAGGACTGATTCCCAGATAGCGTCATCGGCAAAAAGCATGCGGTACCAATCCAGGGTGAGGTTGTGGGGAGGGAATCCCCCAACCCCCGATCCGTTGAACGAATAAACGATCAAAGTCACGATTGGCAGATAAAGAAATCCGAAAACGGCGATGGCGTGCCACGGCAGCCAGCGAGAAGTAACATGAGCGGCGCTCATCGGAAGCTCCATTTCTTCTCCAGTTTTTCGGACAGCAAGAGCAATGCAAGCACCAGCAGCAACATGCAAAGCGAAATCGCGGCTCCTAGCGGCCAGTTGTACGCCGCGCCGAATAAGCTGACTACAATGTTCGAAATCATGATGCCGCTGGGGCCGCCAAGCAGCAGCGGCGCGAGAAAATCGCCGAGGCTGAGCACGAAGGCGAAAGTGGCTCCGGCGAGGACTCCAGGAATCGACAACGGGAAAATCACTCTCCAGAAGGTCTGCAAGGGAGACGCTCCCAGATCATGCGAGGCCTCAACCAGATTGCGCGGAATGTGCTCGAGCGACGCGTAGATCGGCAAAACCGCAAAGGGCGTGTAGATGTGAGTGAGCGTGAGCACAACCGCAAACGGGCTGTAAAGCAGAAACTCCAACGGATGTTTTGTAAGATGGACGTACTGCAACAAAGTATTGAGCACGCCGTCACTGCCCAGGATTGTTTTCCAGGCATAAGCGCGAACCAGGTAGCTAACCCACAGCGGAATAATTACCAACTGATAGAAGAGATCTTTTTTCGCGCCCGCATAGAACGAGAGGTAGTAGGCGAGCGGATATCCCAGCAGCAAAGAAAAGATCATGACGCGAGCCGCAATCCACATCGACCGAAAAAGAGTTTGCAGGTAAACATTCACGCGGATCAGTTCAGGGTAGTTGTCCAGCGTCCAGGCGTGGACGATGGTTTGCGATGGCGAGACCGACCAGAAGCTGTAACAGAAAAGAAGAGCGTAGGGAACGAGTAGAAACATTGTTACCCACAGCAGGGGCGGCAACGTGATAGCGGCTCGGTACGCGCGGGAAAACATCAGCTTGGGCTGCCTCCCTCCTGGGATTGCCGCACCGGTACTGCATCCGCCGGGGAAAATTCAAATTGCAAATCTCCTTGGCGGGTCTCGCGAGTAGCAGTTCTCACCGACACCGTGAGCCCGTCATCACAGGCAATCTGCAGTAGTTCGGTGGCGCCATGAAACGCCTGGGTCAAAATCTTGCCGCGAAAGCGGACAGCGTCAGCGCCACCTGGTGCCGCCGCCAATCGGATATTTTCGGGCCGCAACGAAAACAATGCGGGACCATCCGGCAAGTCGACTTTCCACAAAAGCGAGCTGCAATGCGCGATTCCGGCTCGAACTTCGCCGCGAAGCAAGTTGGTGTGGCCGATAAACTGTGCGACGTAGGCCGATGCCGGCCGGCTGTAGATTTCGCGCGGTGAGGCGACCTGTTCCAACTCTCCCATGCGCAAGAGCGCAATGCGATCCGACATCACCATAGCCTCTTCCTGGTCATGGGTGACAAACACGAACGAAATTCCAACTTCCCGCTGCAAAGATTTCAGTTCCACTTGCATTTGCCGTCGAAGATTCGCGTCCAACGCCGACAACGGTTCGTCCAACAGCAAAAGCCGTGGCCGGTTTATGAGGGCACGTGCCAACGCGATGCGCTGCTGCTGGCCACCGCTAATGTTGGCCGGCTTCGAGTTGGCGAACGCAGTCATTTTAACCATGGCCAACGCTTCCGAGACTCGTGCCGTAATCTCAACTTTCGGCAACTTGGCCACGCGCAGCCCGTAGCCTACGTTCTCCGCAACCGTCAAATGGGGGAAAAGAGCGTAATGCTGAAACACCGTGTTGACGCGGCGGCGGTATGGGGGCAAGAGGTCGAGCCGTTCGCCCTCCATGAGGATCTCGCCTGAACTGGCGTTCTCGAAACCAGCGATGATGCGCAACAATGTCGTCTTGCCCGAGCCACTTTCTCCGAGAATGGTTAGGAACTCTCCTTCCGCAATTTGCAGGGAGATGTCGCGAAGCACGGGATTCTTCCCGAAAGACTTAGCAACATTACGGATGACAAGCAGAGGCTGCACGCCGGATTTGGCGGAACGAGCAACAGCGGGTTCGGTGGTGGTAGCCATCTGCTTTGGTAGCGCCGCCGTCCCTGCGGCTGTCGTTGGGGGCGTCTCACCCCATCCCCGAGGTCAAGATGCCGGCGTAACAAATTTATTGCGCTGCCTTCACTTCATTCCAGATTTCAACGTACTTAGTCCGACGCGGCACATCCTGCCAGAAGTAAATATGTCTCTGATAATTGTCCACGTCATCAAGGTGCAGGCTCCTGATTTGCTCCGGGCTCATAAACTGTGCTGCCTGTGGATTCGCCGGGGTGTAGCCGGTCACATCTGCGACCTTCTTTTGGGTTTGAGCCTCAATCATGTATTCCAGAAACTTATAGGCCAGCTCCTTATTGTCGCTGCCAGCGGTCACCATCAAATGGTCAATCCATCCCGTGGTATTTTCTTTTGGGATGGTTTCACCGACAGGAAAGTTGAGTTTGCGAAGCTGATTGGTCATCAGCGGCCATCCCATAGCCAAGATGACTTCATGATTTTGAAACAAATTTGTCAACTCGCCGCCGGTCGACCACATCTTCCGGATGTTCGGCTTCAACTCCAGCAGCTTTTTCTTGACCGCATCCAACTCTCCATCGCTGAGATCGTAAATGTGCGTGGGATCAGGTTTGTCAAAGCCCAGAACTTGCGCCGCCATGTATACGGTGGACAGTTCGTCCCAGACGGAAACCTTGCCGCGGTATTTCGGATCCCAAAACACATTCCAACTGTCCGGCGGTTGTGGAAATGCGGTCGTGTCATAAATGATCGGGTTTGGCCCCCACACGAACGGCACACCAAAAACTTGTCCCTTGACGCGAACCAGAGGCAGGGAAGCGAGCTGCGGCGAAAGTTGGTTGTAGCTCGGAAACTTCGAAAGGTCGAGCGGCGCCGCCAATCCTGCCACAGCAATCGATGTGGCCACATCGCTGGATGGTGAAATCACGTCATAGTTTCCCGCACTCCCGCCGCGCAGCTTGGCAACCAGTTCGTCGCTCGAACCCATGTACGACGCTGTAACTTTGCAATGACACTGCTCCTCGAAGCCGCGTACGAACGATGGATCGGCATAGCCTTCCCACACCAGCAGGTTGAGCGTTGGAGTCTTCTTAGTACAAGAGCCAAGCAGAAAAATGGATGTTGCTGCTAGCGCAACCAGGAAGTTTCGCGTCCTCAATGTTCCTCCATCTCCTCTCCGGATCCTAAAAAGTTGGCGGAGTGTTTACCCACAAAACCCGGGTCTCGGTGCGCCCCGGGTTGAACCAGCGATGGGGCGTCGCGCTCTCAAAATAGAAACTGTCGCCAGGCTTCAGGTGATACTCTTCTTCCGCTACTGATATATGCAATCGCCCTTGCAAGACATGGAGAAACTCCTCGCCTTCATGGGTGTACGATTCACCGCTGCCCGCACGGGGAGAAATGCGGAACAGGTGCGGTTCCATCACGGTGTTTCCCCAAGCCAGCAACTCCATCCGGACGCCGGGTCCTGCCTCGAGGACTTTGCGTTTTTCCGCGGGCACCAATCGGCTATTCGATTTCGCCGCATCGAAAAAATCAAGGATGTTGGTCTTGTAGAAGCGTGCCAGCTTTCGTAGAGTGCTCACGGACGCGCTCATATGAGAGCGTTCGAGGGCGCTGAGAAACCCGACCGAGATGCCAACTCTCTTTGCCACTTGAGCTAGAGACAGGTCGCGCCGCACGCGCAGATGACGCAGGTGTACACCGATCGCGCCGCTGGCGCCGTTCGCCGACGGCACCACACCTTCGCGCTTGAGCAATTGCGCAATAGCGGGCGCGTTCAACCCGCGCACCTTGCGCAAAAATTGCGCGCGCTTGAGCAGTTTGACATCTTGGGGAGTGTAAAGACGATATTTGCTGATCGTCCGGTGAGGCCGGGTCAGGCCAAGACTCTCCCACGAGCGGATCAGCGAAGGAGAAACACCCACTAACCGGGCCACGTCTCCGATTTTCAAGTAAGGTTGTGGGTCGGCGCCCTTCATTTCCAGAACTACGCTCCTGAAATGTCCTTTGAGCTTGATCACAGCACCATTTTTTACTTGACAGCGCGCGGCAGGTTCTCTAACCTTGCGCGATTATAGCAAGGTTTGATTTTCACGCAAGTATTTAGAAAATAATCTTTCCCCCGGATCGGAGGTTCGTAATGGCTTCGTTTGTGTCGCGTCGTGGGCCGCTTTTCTGGCTGGCTGTGATCGGGCTACTTCCCTTAATCTCCGTTGCCATATTCTCGCAGAGCACCGGTGGCCGGATACTCGGTCGTGTAGCCGATCCTACGGGCGCGGTTTTATCGGGCGTGAAGATCATTCTGGTAAACGAGGCAACAGGTGCCAGCCGGGACACGCAGACGAATCCCAGCGGCGATTACACTTTTGTCGAGGTCGTGCCCGGCAACTATCGAGTCGAATATGAGCTGGCTGGATTTAAGAAAAGCGTGCAGAAAAGCGTTACCGTCGATGTCAACCAGGTGGTCACGCTCAATCAGACGCTGCAAATCGGCGCCACTCAGGAAACCGTAGAGGTGACTTCGGAAGCGCCCCAGGTGGACACCACCAGCACCCAACTCGGAGCTGTCATCAATGACCGCTCGGTGAACGAATTGCCTCTCAACACGCGCGACACCTACCAGTTCTTGCAGCTTCAACCGGGAGTGCAGTCGCAGTTGGGCAGCAGTGGCAGCCTCTTCTATGGTTCAGATTCCGCGGGCTCGGTTTCCGTGAATGGTGGCCGTGGACGCTCCAACAATTTCAGTGTGAACGGCGGAGATGCCAACGACCAATTCGTAAACCTGCCCACGATCCAACCCACACCCGACAGCATCCAGGAGTTCCGCGTTATCACCAACACCTTCGACGCCGAGTACGGCAGAAACTCCGGAGCTGTGGTCAACGTGATCACGAAATCCGGGACCAACAATTTCCATGGCAATGTCTACGAATATTTTCGTAATAAAGTTCTGAACGCACAAGGCTATTTCAACACCGTAAAACCGCAATTTAATCAGAACCAGTTCGGCGGAACGTTTGGTGGCCCCATTAAAAAGGATCGTACCTTCTTCTTTGTATCGTATGAGGGGCGCCGCATCCGTCAAGGGCAGTCGGGTTCACAGGTCACCGTGCCGACCGGCCCAGAAAGAACTGGAGACTTTTCCGGCACCGGCGGGCCTTTTGCGGGCGGCATTGATGCGAGTTCTGGAACACCCTTCGTGGCCCAGGTCCTAGATGGGCGCTCCGGTTGTGACAAAGCACTGGGAATATCGTCGGTGACGGCTCTGCCGGTGCAGACGAATCCGGCGACCGGTTCGCCTTACATTCCGTGGGCTGAGGTCTTTCCGACGGGCGTCATACCAACTCCCTGCCAGGATCCGGTGGCTGCAAGCTTGCTCCAGAAATATATTCCTACTGCAAACGTCGGCTCCAATATCTTCCAGGCCGTACCTGTGGGAAGCGACTTCCAGGATCAATTCACCATCCGCTTCGACCACAAGATTACCGACCATCAGAGCTTCACCGCTTATTACTATTACACCGACGACGCGAATTTTCAGCCGTTCTCGTTCTTTCAGGCAGCCGGCGCCAATATCCCAGGTTTCGGAAGTAGTAACGACTCGCGCTATCAGCAAGTAAACTTAAGCCACACTTGGACCATCGGGAACGCCTTGGTGAACGAAGGGCGCTTTACCTACATGCGCGAGGGCCAGCGTGGCTTTCAACAACCACAGACCAACAACGCGGTGACCGCGTCGTGTTCTTCCGCGGTGCAACAGTTCTGCTTTACCGGTCTTTCTGATTCTTCGGCGATCAATGCCTTGGCTGGCAGTGCAACCGGCAATCCGTCTTTCGGTATCACTCCGGGGTTAGGCGCCACTCACGAGGGAGTGCCATTCACCACCATTTCCGGCGGCGCTGTCATCGGGAACAACTTCGAGGGCCAGTTGCCTCAAGTGGGGAACAGTTTTCAGTGGTCAGATAGCCTCACTTGGGTCAAAGGCAATCACACCATGAAGTTTGGCGTCGATGTCCGCCGGGCGCGTTTCGACCAGACTCTCTATTTCAATGTGAACGGCGCTCCTGTGATCAGTAGTTCGAGTTCAAACGCCGTGCTTACTTTCGATGGCGACAACTACGCTGGATACCTTTTGGGACTGGTAGATTCCTACACCCAGGGAGCCGCACAGAGTGAAGCAATCCGCAGCACGTCGCTGTATCCGTTCGCCGAGGATAGCTGGAAGATCAAGCCCAACCTTACATTGAACTACGGTCTGCGCTGGGAACTCGATACTCCGCTCACCGACATCCTCCATCACGTGCAGACGTTCCGCCCAGGGCAGAATTCGACCGTGTATCCGTGCACGCTGACTCCCGCAGAACAGGCAAGCTTCGGGCAGGCAAACTGCCTCAGTGCCGGTGTGCTCCCGACTGGAATCGTTTTCCCCGGCGACAAGGGCGTGCCCGCCGCGCTGACGCAAACCTACTACAAAGCTTTCGCGCCCCGCATTGGATTGGCTTACAGTCCTAACTATGACAGCGGTTTTCTCGGCAAGCTGTTTGGAAGCAATGGAAAGACCAGCATTCGCACAGGGTGGGGCCTGTTTTACAATCCCATGGAACAGTTGGTCATGGAGCAGTTCGGCGCCGAGCCTCCCTTCGGTGGGAGCACGTTCCTATCCGGTACCTTCTTCAATACGCCCTTCGTCAGCCAGGCTGGAACCATTAACCCCAATCCGTACAATGGAATTCTCAATCCCACCCCAGGTCAGCCGCAGGATTGGCAGAGATTCCGGCCCATCGAACTTTTCGGTGAATTCCAACCGCACATGCGGACCCAGTATACCGCCCAATACAACCTCAACATTCAGCGAGAACTGGCCAAGGATTTGATGTTGCAGTTTGGCTACGTCGGCTCTCAGGGCCATCGCCTGCTGGCTTCGCACGATATCAACCCATCCAATCCGCAAACCTGTTTGGACATCATTTCTCTGGCGAATACAAATCCCGCTAATGTGAGTTCTTTCGGCAGTCCCGCGACTTGCGGCCCAACCTTGGAAGACACTCAATTCAATATTTCGCCAGCTGCAGTTGCTCCTCCGGGCGGATTCCACGTCCCCTACGGTCCCAATGGCCCAACTGTAATTCCAGCGGGCGCCCCGATTGGTTCCGTTGCGCCGGGTGGCCTTAACCTGGTCGGGCTGCGCCCTTATTCTTCGCCCACCTGCAATCCGTTCAGTGGCGTCAACTGTCCTGCAGATGGCGTCCCGGTTTTTACCGACATCTTCGCAGAGGACACGATCGCGACCTCCAGCTACAACGCCTTCGAAGCCATGCTGGAAAAGCGCTTTTCGAAAGGTTTGCAATTCCAGGCGGCCTACACCTTCAGCAAATCGATGGATGAGGCATCGAGCTTTGAAGAAACTCTCGATCCCTTTAACTTTAGAAATAGCCGTGCTCTATCGCTTTTTAACTCGGCTCAGCGCTTCGTGATCAGTTATTTCTGGGACCTGCCCATCCCCAAACACTCTGGCTGGGTGGGTAAGGTTGCTAACGATTGGGCGATCTCCGGGATTACGGAATTCCAGAGTGGCTTTCCGATCCGTTTGTCCAACGATTCAATCAACGCTTCCAGCGACACCGAGCTGATCAACAGCTTCTTCTTCGTCGGCACGGAGGCGCCGCAGAGGGTCGCGCCCTTCACCACTCTGAACCCCAAAAAGAACGGTGGATACTGGTTCAATAGTTCCGATTTTGCCAATCCAACGCTGGGTCAATTCAACATCAGAACACAACGCACCATCTGCTGCGGCCCAGGGCTGAACAATACGGACTTTTCGGTACATAAACTGATAACGCTAACGGAAACCAAGTATCTGCAATTCCGTGCAGAGATCTTCAACATTGCCAATCACACGCAGTTCACGAATCCCGATGGCAATTTAGGCGACGGCGCGCTGTTCGGTAAAATCACTTCGGCCCGCGACCCACGTCTGGTGCAATTCGCGTTAAAATTGTTCTTCTAGCCTGAAACCGGGCGGCCCTCGCGCCCGGACACATTCTAATGGCCGCACAAGCGGCTTGAGATCTCTGGAGACCCGGATGTACCCCGAACTGCAAAAGGAGCTCGACACCTTCGAGCGTCGCACGCCCAAATCCGCCGCATCCCACAAGAAAAACCTGAAGCGCATCCCGCTCGGCGTAGCCAGCAACTACCGCGCTTACGATCCTTATCCGATCTTCGTGAAGGAAGGCAGCGGCTCGCATTTCCGCGACCTCGATGGCAACGACTACATCGATCACAACCTTTGTTTCGGCGCACTGATGGCCGGACACTGCCATCCCGCAGTGATGAAGGCGGTAGAAAAACGTCTGAGTACCGGCACCATGTTCGGTATGCCGCACGACATGGAATGGGAGCTGGCCGAAGAAATATGCAATCGCTTTCCAGTTGAGATGGTCCGCTTCGGCAGCAGTGGGACGGAAGCAACGATGCATGCCGTCCGACTGGCCCGCGCCGCCACCGGCCGGGACAAAGTTCTCAAATTCGAAGGCGGATACCACGGCCTGCACGACGCCGCGCTGGTCAGCGTGAAACCGCATGCCCCAGAGTTCGGCGACCCGAATGCTCCAACGTCAGTGCCTGGCGGCCTGGGAGTGCCCAAGGCGAGCATCACCAATGTCCCGGTCGCTGCGTTTAATGATCTCGCCAGCGTCGAGCTCCGCTTCAAACAGAATCCCGGAGAAATCGCCGCCATCATCCTCGAACCCATCATGATGAATGTCGGCCTCTGCATGCCGCAGCGCGGATTCCTCGAAGGCTTGCGCGAAATCGCAACCAAGAACGGCGCGCTGCTGATCTTCGATGAAGTAAAGACAGGAGCCAAACTCGGCTGGGGCGGAGCCTCAGAATACTTTGGCGTGAAGCCCGACATGATCTGCCTCGCGAAATCAATCGGAGGCGGTTTGCCGCTGGCAGCCTTCGGCACCCACAAGTCGGTCATGAATCTCATCTCGGAGCACAAGGTATTTCACGGCGGCACCTACAACACGAATCCGGTCTCGATGGCCGCGGGTCTCGCGACATTTCGCGAAGTGCTCTCGCGCGCGAACTACGCGCACGTGGACAAGCTCAGCCAAAAGCTCACCACCGGCTATCGCAAGACCATAGCGAAAGTTTCTCTGCAGGCCTACATCGCGAGCGCGGGCGCCAACGGAGCTCTGATGCTCTATCCCAAAGAAATCCGCAACTACCGCGATTGGGCCACGATCGACATTGACCTTTGGCGCCACTATTGGTTCGGAATGGTAAACCGTGGTGTGATGGCGCAACCCTACTGGTGGGACGAGCAATGGACAATCTCGGTCCAACACACCGACGCCGATATCGACAAGCATCTGGCAGCGTTCGAAGACGTGGCACCAGCGTTGGCCAAGGCCCAGCAGGAGCGCACGGCAGAAGTGGTGGCCCACTAAAATCACGTGGGGACAGCCGCTCTCGGCTGTCCAGCGGAGCAAAGCTCCGCAGCGGTTTCGGCGCAAGTTAGGTTGCGCCGCATGTACCTTCACCACTTGTCATTCCGAGGGAAGCAAAGAATCTGCAGGCCTACGAGCCAGGAATACAGATTCCTCGCTTTGCTCGGAATGACAATCAGGAAAAATAGGGACCGACTTGTCAGCCACTGCCCAAGACGCCAACCAACCTCACCTCAAGCGCGTGCTCGGCCGCTTCGATCTGGTATTGCTCTTCGTGGTCGCCGTCTTTAACTTAAACGTCGTCCCCAGCATTGCCGCTAATGGCGGTGTCACCGTCTGGCTCTGGATCATCGCCTTAGTCCTCTTCTTCTGGCCGCAAGGCATCGCTGTAATCGAACTAGCTCACCGCTATCCCGGAGAAGGCGGCGTCTATCTCTGGGCAAAAGAAGTCTTCGGAGACTTCCACGGATTCCTCTCCGGTTGGTGCTACTGGACCAACAACATGCTTTACGTGCCGACGGTCATGCTTTACTTCGTCGGCGTCTCGGTCTTCGCCATGGGCCCGGGCCACGCAGCCCTCGCCGACAACAAGACGTTCGCCATGGTCGCGTCGATAGCTCTGCTGGCGTTTCTCACTGTGCTCAACATCATCGGCCTCAGCGTGGGTAAATGGCTGAACAACCTGGGCGGGATCGGTACCTTTGTCGCGGCGGCGGTGCTCGTGGGATTAGGCGTGACCGTATGGTTGCGCTTCGGAACTCCCGTCACTGCCGCTGATTTCAAAATTCCTGCGGACACCAAGTTCGTCCTCAACTCATTCGGCGTAATTTGTTTCGGTCTGGTCGGACTCGAACTCGCCTCCGTGATGGGTGACGAAATCCGCGATCCCCAGAAAACTCTGCCCGGCGCAGTCGCCTGGGGAGGAGTGATCTCGGGCGCTCTCTATGTAGGCGCGACTCTCACGCTGCTCGTTGCGATCGGAAAGAACGACATCAACGTGCTGCAGGGGATCGTGCAGGCGGTCAGTCACATGGCCGACAAGGTCGGCGTAGCGTGGATCATCGCGCCCTTCGCGGTAATGCTGAGTTTATCGATTGCCGGAATCGGTTCCGCTTGGATGGGCGGCTCCGCCCGTATCCCATTCGTCGCTGGCCTCGATTCCTACATGCCCGCCGCGATGGGAAAAGTTCATCCGAGGTACGCGACTCCTCACGTAGCGCTGATCGTGCAAGGCTTGGTGTCGCTCGTCCTGATCGTTCTCAACTTCACACTTTCCGGGGGAGTGCAGGAAGCGTTTCAGAAAATGCTCTCAGCCGCGGTTGTGCTGCAATTAGTTCCGTTTCTCTATGTCTTTGCTGCCTTGATAAAGTTTGCCCTGCGCGGCTCCCTCGAAGGATGTTATGGCAGGGGAACGCTCATGTTTGCCGGTGTCGCCGGATTCATCACTACGACGCTGGCGATTGTCGTGGCCTATTTCCCAGCCAAACAAATCACATCACTGTGGAAATATGAAGTCAGTATGTTCGGCATCACCCTGGGCTTTATCGCATTAGCAGTATTTTTCTTCTTTGGATACAGTCGTCTGAAAACACCGGAAGCAGTTCGTGTCGAGACGGGCGACTCGCCCGTCCATGCAAACGGGAGGGCACAACTCTAGCTGTGCCGCGTGCCACGGAAAACGGGAAGGGCACGACTTCAGTCGTGCCGTTGAGTCCAACAAATTGCTGGGCCTTCAGGCCCTGAGGGAACAAGCGCGAGGATCGAAATTATGCCAGGTGGAGTGAAAACCGACGTTCGCACCTACCAGATGTACGTCAACGGCGAGTGGGTGGACAGCAAGTCCAACAAGACTTTCCCCGTGTACGACCCAGCAACGGAAGAAGTGATCGCCCAGGTTCCCGAAGCAAACGCCGACGACGTCAACCGCGCCGTATCCGCCGCGAAAGCCGCATTCGAAAACGGCCCATGGGCCTCGACCACTGCGCAGGAACGCGGACGCGTCCTCTTCCGTCTCGCCGACAAAATCCGCCAGAACGCAGCTATGCTGGCAGAGCTGGAATCCCGCAACACTGGTAAGCCCATCGTCGAAGCCGAATTCGACATCGCCGACGTAGCCACCTGTTTCGAATATTACGGCGGTCTGGCCACAAAGATCCTCGGGTACGTGAACCCAGTTCCAGACAATGCCGTGAGCCTCACGCTAAAAGAACCCATCGGCGTCGCTGGACAGATTATCCCATGGAACTACCCGCTGCTTATGGCGGCGTGGAAACTCGCGCCAGCATTAGCCGCAGGCTGTACCTGCATCCTGAAACCCGCCGAGCAAACTCCCATCACCGCGCTCGAAATGGCCAATTGGTTGAGCGACGTGGGCCTGCCGCCGGGTGTAGTCAACATCATCACCGGATTCGGCGAAAGTTGTGGTGCGCCTCTGGTTCAACATCCTGACGTGAACAAGATCGCCTTCACCGGCAGCGCCGCCGTTGGCAAGATTATCGTCAAACAGGCCGCCGAAACGGTGAAGCGAGTCACACTCGAACTCGGCGGCAAGTCGCCCAACATCTTTTTCGCCGACGCCGACTTCGAAGCCGCCATTGACGGCGCGCTCTTCGGAGTCTTCATCAATCAAGGCGAGGTGTGCTCGGCAGGTAGCCGCATCCTGGTGCACAAACCCATCTACAAAAAGTTCGTGGATGCGATGACAGAAAAAACCAAGAAAATTAAGTTGGGATCGCCAGCCGATCGCGACACCAAGATGGGCCCGCTGGTGAGCAAAGACCAATACGACCGCGTACGCTCCTACCAGGAACTCGGTAAGAAGGAAGCGAAACTGGCCGTTGGCGGAGGACGTGCCGAGAAGTTTGCCAAGGGATACTACATCGAGCCGACCATCTTCTACGATGTCACCAACAACGATCGTATTGCCCGCGAAGAAATATTTGGGCCCGTAGCCGCGGTCATCCCATTCGAAGACGAGAGAGACGCAATCAGGATTGCCAACGATTCACCTTACGGCCTGGCCGCCGCAGTCTGGACGCGCGACATTTTCAAAGCATTCCGCACTGTGAAAGCACTGCGCGCAGGAATCGTCTGGGTCAACCACATGCAACCAACTTACGTCGAAGCACCCTGGGGAGGCTACAAGCAATCCGGCTTCGGCCGCGAACTCGGCCCGTGGGGAATCGAAGAATATCTCGAAACTAAACAAGTACACATCAATTTAAACGAGGCCCCCATCGGCTGGTATTAAAAATAACCTTGTCATCCTGAGCGCAGTAGCCGGTTCGCGAAGCGAAGCCGGGACGCTGAAATAAAAGATGAATGTTGCGGCAACTTTAATGCTGTCATCCTGAGCGCAGTAACTGGTTCGCGAAGCGAATCAGTTACGGAGTCGAAGGACCTTGCGTCGCCCGTACGACGATCAAAGCCTCAGGGAATTCTCACCAGAACGTAGGAAGCACTATGAACACGATTCAACTAAAAACCCCAATCCCGGGACCGAGATCTAAAGCACTAGCGGATCGCCGCAACAGCGCGGTTCCGCGCGGCCTCTCGCACGGAACACCGATCTACGTGGCGAAAGCGGAAGACGCTTGGCTCGAGGATGTAGACGGGAACCGCTACATTGATTTTGCCGGCGGCATCGGCTGCCTCAACATTGGACATCGTCGTGAGCCCGTGATTACTGCCATCCGCGCCCAGCTAGAAAACTTTCTTCATACCTGCGTCCAGGTCACGCCGTATGAAAACTACATCCGGCTCGCCGAGCGAATGAACGAAATCACGCCCGGCAAGTTCCCAAAGAAAACGCTGTTCGTGAACAGCGGCGCCGAAGCGGTAGAGAACGCGGTAAAAATCGCGCGCGCCCACACCGGACGTTCAGGCATCATCGCCTTCGAAGACGCGTTCCACGGCCGTACTATGATGACTCTGGCGCTCACCAGCAAGACGCATCCCTACAAAGCAGGCTTCGCGCCATTTCCCGGAGACGTCTACCGCATTCCCTATGCCTACTGTTATCGCTGTTCCTATTCCCTAAAATATCCGTCGTGCGATGTTTACTGCGCCCGCCATCTCGAAGATACATTCAAGCGAGTAGTAGCATCCGAAGATGTTGCTGCCGTGATCGCCGAGCCAGTCTTGGGCGAAGGAGGATTCGTCGTCCCTCCACCCGATTTCTTCCGCGTGCTGATCGGCATCTGCCAAAAGCACGGCGTTCTGTTCATCGCCGACGAAGTGCAAAGCGGTTTCGGCCGAACCGGGACTCTATTTGCCAGTGAACACTACGGCATCGAACCGGATATCCTCGTTACAGCCAAGTCGCTCGGCGGCGGTTTACCGCTGGCCGCGATCACGGGCCGCGCCGAAATCATGGACGCACCAGGACCGGGAGGTCTCGGCGGAACCTTTGCCGGCAATCCCGTCTCCTGCGCAGCCGCACTAGCCGTGTTGGACATCTTCGACCGCGAAAACCTGTTGACTCGCGCCAACGAAATCGGAAACAAATTCCAAAAGCGCGCCAAAGAATGGCAGAAGCGCTGGCCGATAATCGGCGATGTCCGCGGCCTGGGCGGAATGCAGGCGATCGAACTTGTGAAATCCTCCGACAAGCGTGAGCCAGCCGCAGACGAGACGAAAGAAGTGACAAAATATTGTTACGAGCACGGTTTGATTACAATCATGGCAGGCTCATATTCCAACGTGATCCGTGTTCTAGTCCCACTGGTTGTGACCGACCAGCAACTGGACGAGGGCCTCGGCGTGCTGGAATCCGCGCTGCAAACCGTGTCCGAGAAGAGGGTCGTCGGCGCGCACCCGGCGGTAAGGACCATGATCACGTAGGGGCAGACGCCCTCATCCGCCTAGGCGAGCAAAGCTCGGCAGCACCAGAGACGTAGCGAGCTACGTTTCTACAGAAAAAACACGCTGCACAGACGTTGCTTGCAACGTCTCGAAGCACAAGAATTCTTCGCAATCGCAGAGGTCAAGAACATGCCCATCGCAGCACCACCTTTAACCAAAGTTCCCAACTACGTGAACGGCCACTGGGTCGAATCCATCGCCACAGAATGGTTCGACGTTACCAATCCAGCGACCGGTGAAACCATCGCCAAAGCTCCGCTCTCTGATGCCTCCGAAGTCAACGCTGCTGTCGAAGCCGCAGCGGCGGCCTATCCCGAATGGCGGCGCACTCCTCCCGAGGACCGCATCCAGCCGCTCTTCAAGCTGAAGCAACTTCTGGAAGAACATATCGACGAACTGAGCCGCATTATCACCCAGGAAAATGGAAAGACTTTCACCGAGGCCAAAGCCGAGTGGCGTCGTGCCATCGAGAATGTCGAAGTTGCCTGCGGTATTCCGATGATGATGCAAGGCTACAACCTTGAAGATGTAGCTCGCGGCATCGACGAGATGATGATCCGCCAACCGCTCGGCGTAGTAGCGGCGATCACGCCGTTTAATTTCCCCGGCATGGTCCCCTTCTGGTTTCTGCCCTATGCGATCGCCTGCGGGAACACTTTTATCCTCAAACCCTCGGAGCGCGTGCCGCTCACCATCCAGCGAACCTATGAGTTTCTCGCGCAGACTGGACTGCCCAAGGGCGTAGTCAACCTAGTGAACGGCGGAAAAGTCGTAGTCAACGCCTTGCTCGACCACCCCAAAGTGCGCGCCATCAGCTTCGTGGGATCGACTCCAGTTGCGAAATACGTCTACGAACGAGCCGGCGCCAACGGAAAGCGCGCGCAGTGTCAAGGTGGCGCGAAGAATCACGTCATCGTTCTCCCCGACGCCGACATGAAGATGGCCACGCAAATGATCAGCGACAGCGCCTTCGGCTGCGCCGGCCAGCGGTGTCTCGCAGTCTCGGTCGCGGTCACGATCGGTGAAGCGCAAAAAACTTTCCGCGATGCCATCACCGACTCCGCCGCCAACCTCCGCGTGGGCAACGGCCTCGACGCAGACACCCAGATGGGCCCGGTAATCACAAGTCAGAGTAAGTCGCGAATCGAGTCGCTGATCGCGACCGGAGAGAAGCAGGGTGCGAAAGTTCTGCTTGATGGACGCAATCCCAAAATACCAAGGCACGAAGCGGGGAACTTCGTAAAGCCGACGATCCTTGATGATGTCTCACCCACAAGCGAAGTAGCGGATACAGAAATCTTCGGCCCGGTCCTGAGTCTGATTCATGCTCGAGACCTGGACGAAGCTTTAGCGTTTCTCGAGCGCAGTAAGTATGGCAATCAGGCGTCGTTGTTTACGTCGAGTGGCGCAGCTGCGCGGCGGTTTCGTTATGAAGCGCCGGCTGGCAATATCGGAATCAACATCGGCGTGGCTGCGCCCATGGCCTATTTTCCGTTCAGCGGATGGAAGGACAGCTTCTTCGGCATCCTGCATGGACAAGGCCGCGACGCCATCGAGTTCTATACGGAGAAAAAAGTAGTAATCGAGCGCTGGGCCAAGGAACACTCGCGGAAGTTCTGATGGTTTGTCGTCATCCTTAAGAGGCGTTAACCACAGAGGACACGAAGGTACACAAAGGAAGATCTCGGACGCCATGTCGGACACTGTTCAAAAATACAAAGACTACGTAATGACCGGCTTCATGAAGCAGGTAATGCCGATTGTCATCGATCATGCCAGCGGCGTAACCGTGACAGACGAAAACGGCCGCGACTATCTGGACTGTTTCTCCGGCATCTCGGTCGTGAACGCCGGACACTGCAATCCGCAAGTAATCGCCGCCGCCAAATCGCAAATGGACAAGCTGGTTCACGCCGCGTCCTACATCTACCACGTAAAACCAGTAGCCGATCTAGCCGAAAAGATGGCCCACATCGCCCCGCAAGGCCTGTCCAAAACTTTCTTCGGCAACGGCGGCGCCGAAGCCATCGAAGGTGCGATGAAGCTAGCGCGGCTCTACACGAGCAAACACGAATACATCTCGCTCCACGCCAGCTTTCACGGACGCAGCTGGGGCACCCTTAGCATCACTGGCAACCAGTGCCGCAAAAAACGCGGAGGCCCCTACGCCCCTGGCGTAGCCTTCGCCCCCGCACCCTACGCCTACCGTTCGCAATGGCGCAACGACCCCGAAGAGTGCGGACGCCAGTGCGCCAGAGCCATCGACGACGTAATCCGCTTCGCCACCTCCGGAGATGTAGCCGCATTTATCGCCGAGCCAGTCATGGGCGAAGGCGGCATTATTTGTCCGCCACCAAACTATTTCAAAGAGGTAAAGAAAGTTCTCGACCAGCACGGCATCCTCTTCATCGCCGACGAAGTCCAATCCGGCTTTGCCCGTACCGGCAAAATGTTTGCCATCGAGCACTACGGCGTCGTCCCCGACATCCTGGTCACCGCCAAGGGCATCGCCGACGGATTCCCCCTGAGCGCCTTCACCACCCGCCCCGAAGTCGCCGCCGCCTTCAAACCCGGCGACCATCTTTCCACCTTCGGAGGCAATCCCATCTCCTGCGCCGCCGCCCTCGCCAACATCAATTTCATGGAGAAAGAAAATCTTCCCGCCCGCGCCACCGAAACCGGCAACTACGCCATGACC